>ENA-OVIM01000016-OVIM01000016.1-human-gut-metagenome-genome-assembly--contig:-NODE-16-length-76690-cov-12.6439_pt1 | contig 76690 bp, 72 predicted proteins | sample MGYA00248693_ERZ507539 | MGnify/ENA primary metagenome ERZ507539 (study PRJEB26165, sample SAMN02676171) | human gut metagenome | isolation source: stool | host: Homo sapiens | place: USA | study: EMG... | reverse complement strand
TGGCGGTATAGCCAAGTGGTAAGGCAGAGGTCTGCAAAACCTTTATCACCGGTTCAAATCCGGTTACCGCCTTTAGTTCCTAAGGGTGCTAACTGTAAATATGCCGGTGTGGCGGAATTGGCAGACGCGCTGGACTCAAAATCCAGTGTCCGTTGAGGACGTATCGGTTCGACCCCGATCACCGGTATCAGTATTTAAGTCTTAGTTTGTAAAGCTAAGACTTTTTAATTTCTAAAAAATAGATATAATTTTTCAAACACAAAAAGCACTAATGAATCTATTCTATTAATTCATTAGTGCTTTATTAATATATATTATTGAGCAGTTCCACTAGTACCGGTTTGAGCAGATGAAGATGATGCTGAACTATTGGAAGATCCACTATTAGAACCGTTGACCTTATTCTCGCCCTGTTCATTTTGGATTAATTGTTGTTGTAAATCCGGAGAAATACTATCAGAAGAAGAGGTAGTTGAAGATACAGCAGAAGAAGTAGTAGCACTATTTGTAGTATTTTCACTAGTTACTTCGGCAGTATCATCAATACTATTATAAGGTACCTGAGTTCCAATATTTAATTGAATAGAACTAATGTCTAACTTGTGTGATGATAATAGTACTAATTTTCCTTGTAATTTTTTGCCAACCTTTAACTTATATCCATTTACAAGAACGTTATGCGCATAGTGATTAAGTTTTCCCGTTGAAGTAAATTTGCTACCATCGTCAGTTGTAACTGATAATGGTGTTTTAGCTAAATTAATAGTTTCTTCGCCAACATTAGTAACACTATAAGTGATTGTAGTACGATAGTAAGTATCCCCAAGAGATGACTTATATTTGAACTTTCTTTCGGCCTCTGTGTAGTTATTACGGTCATTTTCAACTTTTCTAGTAGTAACAGTACCTAAATGATATTTAAGTGATCCTACAGTGTCTAGGGTTTGATTAATAGTATCAGTTGATGCTAGACTTGAGCTCACATGACTACTGCTAGATGAAGCTGTTTCTTGTTTATTATTGGAACATGCTCCTAGAAATAGCAATGATAATAACCCTATTAGAACATATCTTTTTTTCATTCTATTAATTATCCTTTCTGGTAATCTATATTATAATCAATAATTATTTTAACATATTTGAGTTAAAATGTTTCATGTGGAACAAGAATAGATTGAGGTAACGTGATAGTAGAAAATGTGTTAAAATAGTAAGTAGCTTTCATGAGAGGGCTATCAAAAATTTAGACTGTGAGGATGGAAAAGTGAAACGTTTGTTGGAAAAAGAATTTTGGCAGATACCAGAATTTTTAAGAAATAAACATTTGCGAATAATGGCAGTTTTCTTACTTATACTCTCCTTAGTCTGTGCAACGTTGGCATTTATTGTTAATGCCTGGTTAGGTATAATTGTCTTTCTGCTGATTTTATTGACAATAGGATTGTCTTTTATAACATTAAAACAAGTTATGCAAGATACCACACATTATATATCTGATTTATCGTATAAAATTAAGCGAAGTGAGCAAGAGGCATTGTTAAAAATGCCAATAGGAATTCTAATGCTCAATGATTTAGCAGAAGTTGTTTGGGTTAATCCAACTATGCAAAAGTTATTTGGACAAGAAGAAATATTGGGTAAAAAGTTAACAGAGGCTGATGAAGAATTAGCTAAAGTGATCAATGATAATATGTCGAATAAAGATAGTGTTGAAATCAAATGGCAAGATAAAAGATTTAATATGTTAGTACAAAATGATATTAACGTTGTTTATCTTTTAGATATTACACACTATGCTGAAATTCAGAAACAATACGATGATTCTCGCTTAGTTATCGGACAAATTTTTATTGATAACTATGATGAAGTTACCCAATCAATGAATGATACTAATATTTCCAATTTAAGTAATTATATAACGAATGAGTTATCATCATGGGCTAGTCAAATGGGAATGTTTCTAAAGATGATTGATGAAGATCATTATTTCGTTTTAGCATATACAAAATCATTAACACAGATGGAAAAAGAAAAATTCAAATTACTAGATCGTATTAGAGAAAGAACATCTAAGCAGAATTTTCCAGTTACTTTGAGTATAGGATTAGCCTATGGTGGTACTGATTTAGCTAAACTTTCTCGATTATCACAAAGTAATTTGGATTTAGCACTAGGACGAGGCGGAGATCAGGTAGTTGTAAGAGGAGTAGATGATTCTCAAGCTCGTTTTTATGGTGGTAAAACGAATCCAATGGAGAAGAGAACTCGTGTAAGAGCAAGAATGATTTCTCAAGCATTACAAGAATTAATGAGTCAATCAGATGATATTTTTGTAATGGGACATGCTAGACCAGATATGGATTCGATAGGAGCATGTTTGGGAATTAGACGGATTGCAAAGATGAATGGTAAGCAATGTTGGCTTGTGTTGGACACAGATAATTTGCATTCAGATATCCAAAGATTGCTAGATGAAATTGATAACTATCCAGATATCAAGGAAAGCATCATTTCTCCTGAAGAAGCTTTACAAAAAGCAACCAAGAAAAGCTTATTATTGATGCTAGACTTGTCTAAACCTTCAATTTCAATGAGTCCTGAATTATATGATCAACTCAAGAATCGAGTTATTATTATTGATCACCATCGTCGAGGTGAAGAATTCCCTGAAAATCCGATGTTGGTATATATTGAACCTTATGCTAGTTCTACATGTGAGTTAATAACAGAAATGTTTGAATATCAATCACGCTATAGTGATGATCCAATAAATAAATTAGAAGCAACAGCTATGCTGACGGGAATTATTATTGATACGAAGTCATTTTCATTAAGAACAGGAACTAGAACATTTGATGCTGCTAGTTATCTTCGTTCAGTAGGTGCTGACTCACAAATGTCGCAACATTTTATGAAAGAAAATGTACAAAGTTTCTTGCAACGAAATCATTTGATTGATAGAGTGGAATTTGTAGGGAATGGAAATGCTGTTGTAGTTGGTGAAAATGATCGTGCCTATGATCCGGTAACTGCTGCACAAGCTGCCGATTCTTTATTAACTGTTAGTGGGGTGCAAGCTTCATATGTAGTGACTCACCGTTCTGAAGATATTATTGGGATTTCAGCTCGAAGTAATGGAGAGACTAATGTTCAAATTATTATGGAAAAAATGGGAGGCGGAGGACATTTATCTAATGCCGCTACTCAAATTGAAGATAGAGATATTTTGGATGTTAGAAAGCAACTACTTGATTTAATTGCACAAACAGAAGAAAATAATACAGAGGAAACTGATTAGGAGTGATTAGTAAATGAAGATTATTTTTACAGAAGATGTTCGAGGTAAAGGACGTCGTGGAGAAATTAAAGAACTTCCAGATGGCTATGCTAATTTCTTAATTAAGCAAAATAAAGCAAAGCAAGCTAATGCACAAGCAATGAGCCAATTAAAAGGTCAAAAACGTGCTGAAGCTAGAAAAGAAGCAGAAGAACTAGAAGAAGCTAAGAAGTTTAAAGAACTACTTGAATCAGGTGAAAGAGTAGTAGAAATGAAAGCTAAGGCTGGAACTGATGGACGTTTATTTGGTTCAATTACTAGCAAACAAATTTCTCAAGAACTTGAAAAGCAATACGGTATGAAAATTGATAAGCGTAAAATGGAATTACGTGAACCAATTCGTACAATGGGATATGTAAATGTTCCTGTAAAACTTCACAATGAAGTAACAGCTAAAATAAGAGTTCATATTTCTGAAAAGTAAGAATTAAAATGATGAAGACATCCAATGGTAGATAGTATTATCTAGTATTGGATGTTTTTATATATTAGTCAAAAATAAAAAAGTTAACAAAAAGAATTACTTTTATTATGTAATTACATCTTAAAAAAGTTATAATTATAAAATGTAATATTGAACGGAAAGGAGCTTCTAAGTGAATAACGACATAATGACGGATAATTTACCACCACAAAATATAGAAGCTGAACAAGCGGTCTTAGGTGCTATCTTCTTGAATACAGATGCTTTAGCAGATGCGATGGAATATGTGGAAGCTGATGATTTTTATCGAAGAGCACATCAAATTTTATTCCAAGCAATGGTAGATTTGAACAATGATGGTGAAGCAATCGATGTATTGACAGTACAAAACTATCTGACTACTAATAATCAATTAGATGACGTTGGTGGAGTTGCTTATATTGCAGAATTAGCAACATCAGTGCCAACAGCAGCTAATGCTGGATATTATGCTAAAATCGTTGAAGAAAAATCTATGTTGCGTCGCTTAATTTCTACTGCAACAAATATTATAACGCAAGCAAATAACGGTGATGATGACGTACCATCTCTATTAGATTCAGCTGAACGACAAATAATGGACGTTTCAGAGCGAAGAAATCGTAGTGGGTTTAGAGAAATTAAAGATGTTTTAAATGAGACATTGAGTGATATTGATAGATTATCACAGCAAAGTGAAGATATTACAGGTTTACCAACTGGATATAGAGAATTTGATAAGATGACGGCAGGTTTACAGCCAGATAATTTGATTATTCTAGCTGCTCGTCCTGCTGTAGGTAAGACAGCTTTCGCCTTGAATATTGCTCAAAATGTTGCAACGTCTACGGATACAAGTGTTGCTATTTTTTCTCTTGAAATGAGTGCTGAGTCTTTAGTAAATCGAATGTTGTGTGCAGAAGGTTCAATAAATGCTAACCATTTACGTACAGGGCAATTAGATGAAGGAGAATGGCAAAATTTAATCGTTGCAATGGGGGCTTTATCAAATACCTCAATCTTTATTGATGATACTCCAGGAATTAAAATGGCTGAAATCAGAGCGAAATGTCGTCGACTAGCAAAAGAGAAGGGTAATTTAGGTTTGGTAGTTATCGATTATCTGCAATTAATTGAAGGTAGTAATAAAGAAAGTCGCCAACAAGAAGTATCTGAAATTTCACGACAATTAAAGAAATTGGCTAAAGAATTAAGTGTGCCAATTCTAGCCTTATCCCAGCTTTCACGTGGAGTAGAGCAAAGACAAGATAAACGTCCAGTTTTATCTGATATTCGAGAATCTGGTTCTATAGAGCAGGATGCAGATATAGTTGCTTTCTTATATCGTGATGATTACTATGAACGTGGCGAGTCAAAATCAGAGGAAAATGGCGATGATCAAGATTCATTAAATCAGGATGTCGGTGAAGTTGAATTAATTATTGAAAAGAACCGTGCTGGAGCTAGAGGAACGGTTAAATTATTGTTTATTAAGTCCTACAATAAATTTTCAAATATTTCATATGCTCAAGAGCCACCAATGTAGTAAATATTATTCATAAAACTTTTCCTATGATAGAATATAATTATACAAATAATTATATATAGATAGGATTGATTAGAATGTTAATTTTAGGCATTTTAGTAGTAATAGTGATTATTGCTTTAATATGGCGATATTTTTCACACTTAGTAAACCCAACTGATACTAAGGTAGAAGGTGAGATCAATAATTCTTTAATACTATATTTCTCACCTGCTGGAAAAACTAAGCGCTTAGCCCATTTGGTTCAACAAGAAACTAATGCAGATATTATTGAAATCGAGAGTGTAAAAGAATATAGTGGCGATGATAAAGCACGTGCTTTTCGTGAATGGATAACAGGTGCTACACCAGAAGTGAAGAACAAGCTTGATAATATTGATAAGTACGATGTGATTTACTTGGCTTATCCTATCTGGTACGATACTGCTCCAATGATTATGAAGCAAGTTATTAAAAAGCATAATTTTAGTAACAAGTATGTAGTCCCTGTAGTATCACTTAATAAGACTTCTCAAGGCAGCGGACGCAGTATACGGTTAATTAGACATCACGCACCTCGAGCAAAGGTATTACCTCGTTTATTGTTACAAGACGACGGTAAAGATTTGCAACGAATTCAAGAATATTTGAAGCAAATTAACATGAAATAATATAGGTAAAAATACTCGATCTATTGTCGAGTATTTTTTATTTGTATATATGAGTATATAGTTAAAACCCGAATTTAATTGATGATAATTTGCTAAAAAGGTTTTATTAAAGTTAAAATATTCGGTTTTTACTTGAATATAATCGTTTTTCTTGTTACAATTATCGAGGTTGCGTTGGTCTGATTGACGCAAAAGTTATGGTTATACATAAAATATAATTACGAGGTGGATTATAATGTCATCAGTAGTAGTCGTTGGTAGTCAATGGGGAGACGAAGGAAAGGGTAAGATCACAGACTTTCTTAGTCAAAACGCTGAAGTTATTGCACGTTACCAAGGTGGCGATAATGCAGGACATACAATTGCATTTGACGGAAAAACATATAAATTACGCTTGATTCCATCAGGTATTTTTTATTCTGATAAGATTAGTGTTATTGGTAATGGGGTAGTTTTAAATCCCAAATCCTTAGTTACAGAATTAAAGTACCTTCATGATAATGGAGTATCAACAGACAATCTTCGTATTTCAAATCGTGCTCATGTTATCTTGCCATATCATATCGTTTTAGATGGCTTACAAGAAGCTGCTAAAAAGGATAACAAGATTGGTACAACAAATAAAGGTATTGGACCAGCTTATATGGATAAAGCAGCTCGTGTAGGTATTCGTGTTGCAGATTTATTAGAAAAAGATACTTTTGAAGAAAAATTACGTACAAATCTTGAAGAAAAGAATCGTTTATTTGAAAAAATGTATGGTCATGAACCATTAAAATTCGAAGATATTTTTGAAGAATACTACGAATATGGACAAGTACTTAAAGATTATGTAACAGATACATCTGTTATTCTAAATGATGCATTAGACTCTGGTAAACGTGTCTTATTTGAAGGAGCACAAGGTGTAATGTTAGATATTGATCAAGGTACATATCCATTTGTTACATCTTCAAATCCAGTTGCTGGTGGAGTTACTATTGGTAGTGGTGTGGGACCAGCTAAAATTGATAAAGTTGTTGGTGCATGTAAAGCATATACTTCTCGTGTAGGTGACGGTCCATTCCCAACAGAATTACATGATGAAATTGGCGATCATATCCGTGAAGTAGGTCATGAATATGGTACAGTTACTAAACGTCCTCGTCGTATAGGTTGGTTTGACAGTGTTGTTATGCGCCACTCAAAACGTGTTTCAGGCTTAACAAATTTGTGCTTAAACTGTGTTGATGTATTAACAGGTCTTGATGAAATTAAGATTTGTACAGCATACGAATTAAATGGTGAAAAAATTTATCATTATCCAGCAAGTTTGAAGGAATTATCTGCATGCAAACCTGTATACGAAACATTACCAGGTTGGAAAGAAGATATTACTAACTGCAAGACATTAGAAGACTTACCTGAAAATGCTCGTAACTATATTCACAGAATTCAAGATTTAGTAGGTGTAAAGGTATCTACATTCTCTGTAGGTCCAGATCGTGAACAAACAAATGTCTTAGATAACGTATGGGCACATATTTAATTTAGGATAAAGATATTAGAAGAAAAAGATGTAATAGGGGCTAATACAGCTTTTATTTCATCTTTTTATTTTTTATTGAATTATAAGTTTAAAATTATATAAAATTAGAAATAATTCTGTGAATAACACAAAGAAGTTAATGTATACCTTTATATAAATAATTCTTCAATATTTAAATAAGAGGTTACATACTATAAAAATATGATTAAATCAAGGTATTTGCTTAGAAATACAGATAATTTTCTAAATCTGTATTAAAATAATTTTTTTAAAGGCTAGGAAACCGATTAAATAAACGATAGGGCGGATATGTTTAAAATTAGAACAATATTAAGGCTTTATTTTTGTCTAAAATAGATATACAATAAAAAAGTGCTAATTAACAAGAACGGATGTTTGTATATAGGAGGAAGAGTTATGGCAATGACAGAAGAGCGTTTGAGTTCAACTCAAAAGATAATTCAGCAGGTAATGAATGAGCGAAAGCTATCTTATAAAGAAGCTATCGCTTTCCTTCTAGAATATACAGAAAAAAGGTAGTGATTAAAAATCACTACCTTTTTTGTAATTCATTATTTTTTATCTTTCAAGCTTTCGATATAAGCAAATGCTTCTTGTCCTGCAATACCTGCATCCCCAACAGCTGTTGTAATCTGACGTAGGAACTTAGAACGAACATCCCCAATAGCAAAAATACCGGGAACACTTGTTGCCATGTGATCGTCAGTTACAATCCAGCCCTTATCATCAGTAATGCCAAGTTTTTGGAATGGTTCACTCATTGGAACTGAGCCAACGTAGATAAATACACCATTGGCTTCGATTTCACCATCTTCACCAGTTTTTTTATTATGAGTCTTTACGCCTGTAACCTTTTTATCATCACCAACAATTTCAGTTACAATTGTATCCCATGTGAAGTGCATTTTATCATTAGCAAAAGCACGATCTTGTAAAATCTTTTGTGCACGTAGCTCATCACGGCGATGAATTACATTAACAGAAGATGTTAATTTAGCAAGATACATACCTTCTTCAACGGCAGAATCGCCGCCACCAATAACTACAACGGGTTTATCACGGTAGAAAGCACCATCGCAGACAGCGCAGTAAGATACGCCACGACCACTATATTTTTCTTCACCAGGAACACCTAATTTGCGATATTGAGAACCTGTGGCAATAATAACAACGGGTGCTTCCAACTCGCCATCGTCAGTCTTAACATGCTTAATGCCATTATCATCAACGGTAAGATCTTCAACATTACCATAGACAAATTCGGCACCAAATTGTGTAGAACTTTGGAACATCTCTTCAGCTAAATCTGGACCTAAAATAGATTTAAAACCAGGATAATTTTCAACCTCAGCTGTGTTATTCATTTGACCGCCATATACACCACGGTCAAGCATAGCTACTTTTAAATTAGCACGAGAGGCATATAAAGCAGCTGTCATACCACCAGGGCCAGCCCCAATCACAATTACATCGTATTTATCAGACATTTAGTGATACCTTCTTTCTTTTTAATTATCTTAACTATCATATCATACTTATTAATAATTGAAGTAAAGTAAGTCTTGAAATACCAATTTAATATTACTTACTTTTTACAAGTAATAATATAATACAAGATATTATATTTTGCAACATGTTTGTTTACTAATTCTTATCCCAAGGTAAATGTAAAGATATATGCTGGTTTAATTCTTTTTGACGAGCAAATTTTTTAGATTTTTCTAGTTTACGATCTTTGTATCCAGCACAAATAATTTTTTCTTCTTCAGTTATAGGAGTAATTTGGGGTAGAATAATTTGTTTATCTGGTACAACAAAAGTCAAAAATGCCGTTAATCCTAAAAATCTTTCGCCAGTAGTTAAATGCTCACCGATAATTTTCGCAAAAACTTCAATTGAACGAGAGCCAACGCCACTAACGTATGATTCGATACATAAAGAATCATTAAGGATAAATGGTGCTAAAAAATTAAGTTCATCAACTGATGCTGTAACATTGCTAGCTCTAGCAAGACGAATGGCGGAAATGGAGGCAGTGCCATCTAACATTTCTAAGAGTCTACCACCGTATACGGTTTCATGTTCATTTAAATCACTAGCTAAAACACGATGGCTAGTAATAGCTAGAGTTTGTCTACATGTTAAATCTTCCAAGTATAACAACCCTTTCATAAAAATTACACATATAATTATAACAGTTAATGATTGAAATTAGATTATTAAGAATAAAAATGATAGATTTAAAATAGATAGTGGAAAGGAATGAAACTATGGGAAAGAAGACATTTGTAATTCCAGTAGGGTTAGTGGGGCTATATGCAGTGTTACTGGTTATTAGTGGAAGAATAGTTCAGTTATTAAGTTTAAATTCCAGTAATAGTAAGACATTTGCCTCTGTAATAATTAATTTTGTGATATGTGCGTTATTTTTATGGCTCAATAAAAAATATATAGGAGTAAAAATCGACTTTAAATTTACTTTTAGCTTTTTTAAGAGACATATAATATTGGCTACAGTTTTAGCAATTATCACAATCTTAATTGTTATAGGTAATGTAAAAAATCTTCCACTGGCATTAATGGTATCCTTACAAGCAGGAATAGTTGAAGAGGTAATTTGTCGTGGTATTATTAGTAAATATATTTATAATGGCTTAAACAAAGTAGAGGAAAAAAGAAGAATATGGATAAGTGCGATTTTTTCAGGTCTAGCATTTGGAATGTTACATTTTATCAATCTTTTTAGGCAAGGACTACTACCTACTATTAATCAAGTTATAGCGGCTGCAGCAATAGGGATGCTTTTTGGGGTAATATATTTAGTATATAAAAATTTATTTGGAACGATTTTTATTCATTTTTTGAATGATTTTTGGATTATTGCAGTAACAGGTACAATTACTGAGCAAGATTCAGGTACTGTAGCAATGATTATTTCTTCAATGCTATATTGGATAATATTAGGATTTATTGCATGGCGAATTATTAAGAAAAAAGTAGCATAGAATAATGTAGAAGGGAAATAACCTAAATGAAAATAATAATTTCTCCAGCTAAGAAAATGGTAGAAGATACGGACAGCTTTGATATTAGTAAATTGCCAATATTTAAAGACAAAGCGGAAGTGTTATTAACATGGTTAAAGAGTAAAAACTATGATGAATTAAAAAATATTTGGAAATGTAATGATAAAATTGCCAAACTTAACTATGATAGAATTCAAGATATGAATTTAGATGAGAACTTAACACCAGCAGTTATGGCATATTCAGGGATTCAATATCAAGCAATGGGACCACAAGTTTTTACGCAAGAAGCACTACAAAGAGCAGCAAAAGATTTATATATCATATCAGGATTTTATGGAATTTTAGGAGCGATGGATGGTATTACGCCATATAGATTAGAAATGCAGGCAAAAGTAGATATTAATGATCAACATACTCTATATCAATTTTGGGGTGACAGTATATATCAAGAATTATATAGAGATAATGAATTAGTAGTAAATTTAGCTTCTAAAGAGTATTCTAAAGCCATTGAGAGATATCTAAAGCCTCAAGATAAATTCATCATTTGTTCGTTTAAAAAGGAAAAGAATGGTAAATATGTACAACAGGCAACAGCTGCTAAGCAAGTACGTGGTGATATGGTAAGGTATATTTTAGAAAATAATATTAAAGAAATTGATGAGATAAAGAACTTTTCAGTAAATGGATATCAATATGAACCTCAATTTTCAACTGATACTGAATTAGTGTTCATTAAAAACTAAGTGCGTTTCACGTGAAACAAAGTATAAGTGTGTTACACTATACTTATAAATAGTTAGTAGAGGGTGGGCTTTATGATTGAAAATGAAACAATTAAACATCAACTAAATCATCGTGCAATTAGAGCTTTTAAAGATCAAACTTTATCAGAAGAACAATTAACGACTTTATATGAAGTAGCTAGACATACAGCTACTAGTATGTTTATGCAACAATTTAGCATCTTACATATTACTGATGAAGAGAAACGTAAACAAATTAGAGAAATAACAGGTCAAAAATACGTAGGTGCTAATGGAGATTTATTTATTTTTATTATCGATTTATATCGAAATCAACAAATTCGTAAACAAATGGGAAATGATGATGGACGTTTGCATACAATGGATATTTTCTTCCAAGCATTACAAGACACAATGTTAGCAGTCCAAAATGTAATTAATGCTGCTGAGAGTATGGGACTTGGAATAGTACCTTTAGGAACGGTTAATGATGATCCTAAAGCAATGTTAAAAGTGTTAGATTTACCAGAACTCACATATCCAGCTTTAGGCTTACAAGTCGGTGTACCAGATCAAGAACCACAATTAAAGCCAAGACTTCCATTAGAATTTACAACTTTTGAAAATGAATATCCACGTGATTTTGAAGTTAGTGAGTTGAAAGATTATGATGAAATAGTACAAACGTATTATGATTTACGCGATGCTAATCGAAGAATTGATTCATTTACTAATCAAATTAACGGAAAAAAATTGAATACACATCAAAATAAACGTGATGACATTGTAGAAGCTATTCATAGTCAGGGATTAGCGCTAGATTTTAATTAATTTATAATTTAGGGTTGACAGCAGACAACATAAAAGATATTATTATGACATGATAATTAGAAATAGCTAAGAAAAGATGAGTAATTAATGTGAGTATCACTAAAGAGAGTCGTGAATGGTGAGATACGATGTGTTGAAAGCTTAATGAAGATGGTCTTGGAGCTAGATTATCTGTGAGCCATGGCAAGCAGATAACAGGGGTCGCCTGTTATAGCGAACGAGTATAGCTTGTATAGTGTACTTAGTGAGGATATTACTGTGAGGTAGTATCGAATAACGGGTGGTAACACGTGAATTAGATGATGACACGTCCCTAGAACAACGTTTGTTGTTCTAGGGACTTTTTTTATTTTTATACGAAAGAAAGCAGGAAAAATTATGACAAAGACTATTAAAGATTTAGCACATTATGATATTGTAGGAAGTTTTTTAAGACCTGAAGAATTAAAAAAAGCACGCAAAGATTTTTCAGAAGGAAAGATTTCTCAAGATGAATTAAAGGAAATTGAAGATAGACTAATTGATGAGTTGGTGGAAAAAGAAAAAGAAGTGGGACTAAAGGCTGTGACAGATGGAGAATTTAATCGAGGCTGGTGGCACATTGACTTTTTAGAAAATTTAGATGGAGTAGAAGGGTACGTTCCACAAACAGGATATAATCAACAATTTAAAGGAACTGATGCACCTGCATATAATGTTCGAGTGGTAGGAAAAGTTAAATTTAATCCTAATCATCCATTCTTAAAGAATTTCTCTTATCTTAAAGAAGTTGCAGATAAAAGAAATCTCATAGCTAAAGCTACAATTCCTAGTCCAACAATGTTATATCGTCAAGAAATTTTAGCTAACGATGGCTCTTCAAAATTGAAAGAAATTTATCCTGACATAGAAGAATTTTATGCAGACTTATCGCAAACTTACGCTGATGCAATTAAAGCTTTTTATGATTTAGGTTGTCGATATCTACAATTTGATGATACAAATTGGGCGTTTTTAGTTGATAAAAATAAACGTGAAGCTCTATTAGAAAAGGGTATTGATCCCAACGAAGCAACAAAAATTAGTAAGAAGATTATCAATAATGCATTAGCGAATAAACCTGATGATTTAGTAATTACAACTCATGTATGTCGTGGAAACCATGCATCTTCTTGGTTATTCTCAGGCGGATATGAAGCTGTTGCAGAAAATTTATTTGACACAGATTATGATGGATATTTCTTAGAATTTGACGATGCACGTTCAGGTGGTTTTGAGCCATTAAGATTTGTTCCTGCTGGTAAAAGAGTGGTATTAGGACTAGTAACTAGCAAAAAGCCTGAATTAGAGGACAAAGATGAATTAAAACAAAAAATTCAGGAAGCAACTAAATATGTTGATTTAGATGATTTAGCTTTAAGTACACAGTGTGGATTTGCTTCAACGGAGGAAGGAAATAAACTTACAGAAAAAGATCAAGAAAACAAACTGAAATTAGTAATTGAGACAGCTAAGGAAGTTTGGGGAGATTAAAAGAAATTTTTTATTAAAAGAAGGTGAGAATGATGACAGTACAAGCTGTAAATGGAATAGCTTTAGCACAAAAACAATGGAAGAATAAACTGAACGATAAACAAAATTTAGAAATATTAATTGTAAATTTAATGCCAACCAAGGAAACAACAGAATTACAATTTTTAAAGTTATTGGAAAAAACAAAAATTAATTGTAGAGTGACTTTTGCATATCCTGATAGTCATCATTTTCATCATGGTAATAGTGAAATTATAAAGAAACATTATCTGCCCTTGAGCAAGGTTTTACAACAAAACTTTGATGGGCTAATAGTTACAGGTGCACCAGTAGAACATCTGGATTTCACAGAAGTAGACTATTGGGATGATTTTCAAAAGTTGATTGAATGGAGTAAACAAACAAAAATTCACACGATTTTTGAATGTTGGGCTAGTCAAGCAGCTTTGAAAGTAAAATTTGATATTGATAAATTACCTTTAGTTTCTAGATTATTTGGAGTCTATCAAGCGGAAAAAATAGACACGAATAGTTCCTTCTTATTAGGTTTTGGAAGTGGGGGACCAATTCGAATGCCACAGTCTCGACATACTAAATTAATCTTACCGGTAAAATTACCTGATGAGTTGCAGGTACTAGCTAAGAGTCAGGAAGTAGAAGCATTTTTATTAGCGACTACTGATCAAAAAAATTTATTTATTACTAGTCATCCAGAATACGATACAAGAACGTTAGATAGAGAATATAAACGAGATTTAGAAAAAGGGAAACCAATTAGTAAACCTAACAATTACTATCAAAATAATCAGATAGTTAATCAATGGTTTCAAAGTAGTGTCAAGCTATATACGAACTGGTTGAACCTAATTCACACAACTTAGAAAAGAGGATAATTATGACAATTCAAGATCAAACAAAAGCAACAGATAGATTCGAAACTTTACAAGTACACGCTGGACAAACAATTGATGAAACAGGATCAAGAGCAGTGCCTATTTACCAAACAACATCATATGTTTTTAAGAATGCACAAGAAGCAGCAGATAGATTTGCATTGAGAGATGCAGGAAATATTTACACTAGGTTAACAAATCCTACCACTGATGTAGTTGATAAAAGAGTAGCAGCGTTGGAAAAAGGAAGTGCAGGTATAACATTAGCAACTGGATCAGCAGCTATTACATATGCGATATTGAATATTGCAGGACAAGGCGATGAAATTGTTGCTGCTAGCACACTTTATGGTGGTACTTATAACTTATTTAGTATTACTTTAAAACGATTAGGGATTAAAACAAATTTCGTAAATCCTGATAATCCTGCAAACTTTGAAGCAGCAATTAATGATAAGACTAAGGCAATTTATGTAGAGAGTATTGGAAATCCCGGAATTAATTTAGTCGATTTTGAAGAGATTGGGAAAATTGCTCATAAATACGGTATTCTCTTTATTGTTGATAATACTTTTGGAACACCATATTTAGTACGACCACTTGAACATGGAGCAGATATTGTCGTACATTCTGCTACAAAATTTATCGGCGGTCATGGGACAACCATGGGTGGAGTAATTGTTGAAAAGGGAGATTTTGATTATGAAGCTAGCGGACGTTATCCTGATTTCACAGAACCTAATCAACAATATGAAGGATTGAAATTTGCAGATATTAAAGGTGCAGCTTTCACTACCAAGGTACGAGCTGTAATTGGTCGTGATACCGGTGCTTCAATTAGTCCTTTCAACTCATTTTTACTATTACAAGGTTTAGAAACATTATCCTTACGAGTAGAGCGTCATGTTGAAAATACAAGAAAACTAATTTCATTCTTGAAGTCTTGTCCAGAAGTAGCATGGATCAATTATCCAGAGTTAGAAGACAGTCCATACTATGATTTGGCACAGAAATATTTCCCTAAGGGTGTAGGCTCAATCTTTACTTTAGGGTTAAAAGGTGGCAAAGAAGATGGTAAGAAATTAATTGAAAATTTACGACTATTTTCTCTATTAGCAAATGTTGCGGATGCTAAATCTTTAATTATTCATCCAGCTTCAACAACACATGCACAATTAAGTGACGAAGAATTGAAAGCAGCTGGAGTAACACCAGAATTGTTAAGAATTTCAGTTGGAATTGAAAATGCAGATGATTTAATTGATGACTTCGCTCAAGCTTTGGATAAACTAAATAGTTAGGAAAAATTTCAAATAAAAAATACTGGTAATTATTGCTTTAAACACAATTACCAGTATTTTTTTATGATTAATCAATGACTAATAGTGATTTTATAGTTTTTCGATCTGCCATATCTTTATAAGCTTGATTAATCTCATCAAGACTATAGCTATGAGTAAATACTTTCCCGGGGTTAATTTGACCATCTAAAACAGCTTTAAGTAAAATTTCTTTATCGTAAGTAGTAACTGAAGCAGGGCCACCAGCTAAAGTTATATTACGATAGAATGTAGTAGCAGGATTCATGTCTTTTCCGTGAGGTAGACCAACTCTACCAATAAAACCACCAGGACGGACAACACCCATAGCTTGTTCAGTAGATGCTTGAGCGCCTACACATTCGAGAACAGCATCAGCACCAGTTCCACCAGTTAGAGCAATAACTTTAGAAATACCTTTTGCTCCACGTTCAGCAACAATATCAGTAGCACCGAATTCCAAAGCTAAATCTTGGCGATCCTTATGACGACTCATCATAATAATTTGAGATGCACCTAACATTTTAGTTGCAATAACAGCACATTGACCAACAGCTCCATCACCGACAACAACTACTTTATCTCCAGGTTTAACATGAGCTGTTCGAGCAGCATGATAACCAGTAGCCATAACGTCAGATAGAGTAAATAATGATTTCAACATTCCTTCACTATAATCTTCGGGTTTACCAGGAACTTTAACTAAAGCCCATTGAGCATATGCAAAACGAATATATTGAGATTGGAAACCAACGCTAAAATTATCTTCATGATCTTGACATACACCATCGAAACCTGCTAAACAAGCTGCACAATGACCGCATCCATGTGTAAATGGAACAATCACAAAATCGCCAGGTTTTACAGTTGTTACATCAGAGCCTACTTCTTCAATAATACCTAATGCTTCATGACCACTATTAACGGAATGTGTTTCTTTACTGTCTAATCCAGAATAAGCCCATAAATCAGAGCCACAAACACATGCACGAATAACGCGGATAATAGCATCACCACTATCTTGAATTGTAGGTTTACTAATTTCTTCTAAACTGACTTTTCCCTTATTTTCAAAAACTGCACTTTTCATTGAAGACACCTCATTTTTTAAATCTATTCTATAGTTTGAATTCTAAACCTTTGAGTTAACTCCAAGGCAAGAAAAAAATTATTTTAATTTTGGTAAATGTTGATTAAGAAAGTTGTAGAAAAGTTTATTTTCTTTTGAATAGTGTTTCTTATTTAATCTAGCTAAAAACAAATTAAATGATGCAGGATTTTTAATTCGTTTAATAATAATGTTATCAGTAGAGGAAAATGTTGGGACTAGCGATGGCATTAAAGTAATTACAAAATTGCGTTGAATAGCATCTGTTAGATATTGCCATGAAGATGATGTATATGCAAAATGAGGCTCTAGTCCACGTATTCTAAATTGTTCCATTACTTTAAAGTAGGTCTGATATTTGTCTGATAAAGAGACAAGCGGATATTCAGCTAGATCTTCCCAAGTTAGTATTGCTTTTGAAGTGAGAGGATGTCCTAGGGGAAGAAAGGCAACAATCTCATCTTCAGCAACTAAATGCACATCAGCTAAATCAGGTGGTAATTCAAAAGGATTAACTAGTAAAGCAAAATCAAATTTTTTTTGTAAGAAATCATGTAAGATATTTACACCACCATCCTCAATAATTTCAATGTGGATGTTAGGATGTGTACTTTCAAAATCAATGAAGAGACCAGGAAATAAAATCTGTGGGGTACTAGCAATGGCTCCAAATTTAATAAGCGAAGGTTCAGTTCCAAGTTGATGCAATTCATTTTCTAATTCTTCGTATTTCTCTAGAATATCTAACATCATGGCATAGAGAATTTTACCTTGTTGACTTAGTCCAACTAATCGATGCTTATCTCTTGTAAAAATATGCACATGATATTCGCTTTCAATTAAATTAATTGATTTACTGAGAGCGGGTTGACTGATATGTATTTTATGAGCCGCTGCAGTAATATTGAAGTCATTTTCAACAATGGCTTGGATATATTTAATATGATTAATTTCAAAACTCATAACGGATTCTCCAATATAACAGTGATAGTTACTAAAATCTGTATGATTAACTAAATTTTTAATCATAACCTAAAGTTATAATAACATGATTAATAGAAATTAGAAAACGATTACTTTTATACCTATAGTATTTTATAATTATATATGTGAAATATGTAACTTGATAAATCCTATAAGGAGGAATTTTAGATGGTTAAAGTAAATAATTGGGATGCTGAGTATGATGTAGTTGTTTTAGGGTTTGGTGGAGCTGGAGCCACAGCAGCCAGATTCGCTGCAGATGAAGGAGCAAAAGTTTTATTAGTTGATGCTGCTCCTGAAGGTAATGAAGGTGGTAACACTCGTTATTCTGCTCAAATGATCAGTGCAAGTGATGACTTTGAAGCTGAAAAGAAATATTTCGCAGCTCTAACAGATCCGATGACACTTGACCAAGAAATAGCAGATACTTATGTTGAAGGTATGGCAAATATGGCTAAATATTTGAAGGAACATTTAGGCGTGGAACCTTATCAATATAAGCGCGATTATTGGAATAATCCTAAATTTGCAGCATTGAGAAAAGCTATTATTGATAATACAGTGGAATATCCAGAATTTGAAGGTAGCGAACACCATGATATTTTATCAGTTAGTTTGGGATTCTTTGATGGTGCTTTGTGGAAGATGCTAAGACAAAATGTAGTTGATCGTTCAGATAAGATCGACGTATGGTTTAGTTCACCAGCTCGTCATTTAATTCAAGATCCTGCAACAAAAACTGTAATAGGGGTTCAAATTGAACGTGATCATGTATTGAGAAATATTAAAGCCAATAATGGTGTAGTTATGGCTACTGGTGGTTTCGAAAATAACCCAGAAATGTTAGAAGATTACTTGGGTGCATCTAAGTTAGTACCATTAGGAACCTTATACAATAAAGGCGATGGAATTAAGATGGCAACTGAAGTCGGTGCTAGTTTATGGCACATGAATAACTATGAATCTTTAGGAATGCTCCATGGACTAGCATTTACGGTTCCAACTGGTAAACGTGGTAAATTAATTTTGGGAGATTGGAAAGCTATTTATGACGGCAGTGTCTTCCTTGCAGGAGATGATGGTACACGCTATTATCCTGAAGATATGACTAATAGACATGGCCATGTTTATAGTCATGGTTATTGGAAAGTTCCACAAAATAATCATCATCCACATATTATTTTTGATAAAAAACAATACGAAAAATTTGCAGATAAAGAGACAAGTATCTACCCACAAGCACTAGATATGGTGATTGAAGCTAACACACTAGAAGAATTAGCTAAAAAGATAGGTGCTGTACCAGAAAAATTGCAAGAACAAGTGGCAGAGTTTAACTTCTTTGCAACTGAAAGAAAGGATTATGCATTCCACCGTAATTCAGAAACGATGCAAGCATTTGATGCTGAGGGTCCATACTATGCCTTATCAGTATCACAAACAGTTTTAAATACACAAGGTGGGCCACGCCGTAATGCACGTGCTGAAATTTTGTCCAATGATGGTACACCTATTCCACATCTTTATGGAGCTGGAGAACTTGGTGGTATTTCTGCTGGACGTTATCAAGCTGGAGAAAACATTGCTGAATGCTTAATTTTTGGTAAAATTGTAGGCTTAAATGCAGCTCGTGTTAAAGAAGAAGTTTTTGAACACACGACAGAAGAACCTGACGCTGTATCTTCAGCATCTCAAACTGAAAAAAAGGTCAATTTAGGTAGTGACTTAGATGTTAAAGAAACTTATATGGTGGTGCTAACCAATATTTAGGAAGAAGTAATGCTGGTGTAGGTAACGAAGTTGTAGTTAGAATTACAGTAGATGATGATAAAAAATTAAAAGATATTGAGATTTTAAAACAAAGTGAAACTGGAATTGGAGCCCAAGCAATTGAGAGTATGCCAAAAGAAATGATCAGTAAGAATACTTACGACGTTGATAGCATTTCGGGAGCATCAGCAACAAGTAGAGCTTTAAAAGAAGCTGTAAAAGATGCGATGAATAAAATTTAATTGAAAAAATTGAAGTCCAAAAAATATTGAAGTAATACGATTTTTTTGGGCTTTTTATTAGATTAAGATAAGAAAAAAATGAATAAACGTAGTTGACAGATTATAAAAAAGTGTTAATATGATGACAACGAATAGAGAGATTAATAGCAATGACAAGGACAGTAGTAAATTTTTACGCTTAAAGAGAGTTTTCGGTTGGTGTAAGAAAACAGTATGGAAGTTTACGAATATCACCTTAGAGCTGAAAATGCGAAGAGTGTTTTTAGGTTGTACCCTTTAACGTACTAGCGTATCGCTTAGAGAAGTCTAGGCCGCACGTGAAAAGAGATGTTGATTAATTTTTGTTGATCAATAAAAATAGGTGGTACCGCGGAAACGCCCTATAGAAGTAATTAAACTTCTATAGGGCGTTTTTAATTGCTTAATAATTTTCTCAATAAAATTATGAGGTGAATTACTAATGAAACAAGGAACAAAACTTTTAGAACTAGATAATGGGTACCATCTATTTACTCGAAAGGAAGGGAAAGGTCCCGTTAAGATGTTATGCGTGCATGGTGGTCCTGGAGGAAATCATGAAGAATTTGAAAATTTTGCTCAAAATTTAAATGATAAGGGTGTAGAAGTTTATACCTACGATCAATTAGGTTCGTTTTATTCAGATCAACCAGACTTTTCTTTGGAAGAAAATAAACATTATTTAACGCTTGATTATTATTTGGAAGAACTAGAAGAAGTTAGAAAAAAATTGGGATTAGATAATTTTTATTTAGTTGGACATTCATGGGGCGGACTTCTAGCACAAGAATATGCTTTAAAATACGGAGAACATTTAAAAGGCTTAGTTGTTTTCAGTATGATTGATAATATTGAAGAATATACAACGCATATCAATAAGTTAAGAGAAGAAATGTTTAATAGTTTAGAAGTTCAATATATGAAAGATGTTGAAGAAGCTGAAAATTTTGATGATCCAATGTATCAAGAATTGTTGAAAAAGCTCTATGCTAAATATGTTACTAGACATCCAAAAGTTTCACATATGGTCAATACAATGGCAACAGATGTATACAATTATTTCCAGGGAAATAATGAATTTGTGATGGTAGGAACTTTGAATGGTTGGAGTGTACGAGATAAGTTAGCAAATGTAAAAGTACCTACTTTATTGACATTTGGTGAATTTGACACAATGCCATTAGATGTAGCTAGAAGAATGCAAGATACTTTGCCAAACTCTAGATTGGTATTAACTCCGGACGGTGGACATTGCCACAATGAAGATAATCCAGAAGCATTCTTCAAGAGCTTATACAAGTTTGTATCAGAAGTAGAAGACGGAACATTTGGGAAAGAATAATAACGATTAAGAGAAGAGAGAAGATGAGGATATGAAATTCAAGAAAGTATTACGATTAGTTCCAGTTGTTTTAGCAGGCACATTCTTACTAGCATCATGTTCAGGAAAGAATAGTTCAAAGGACACATTAAAGTTAATGCAAACAGCTGAAATTCAATCGTTGGATAATTCTAATGTAGCAACTTTGCCTCAATGGAATGTGCTAGTTCAATCAATGGAAGGTCTATATAGAATGGACAAAAATGGTAAACCAGTAGCAGCGATGGCTACAAAGGTTGTAAAACCAACTAACAATGGTAAGACTTATACCTTCCATATCAGAAAAGATGCTAAGTGGTCTGATGGTTCTAAAGTTACAGCTCAAGACTTTGTAACTTCATGGAGAAGATCAGCAAGTCCATCAGCTAAATCAGGATATAACTACATATTTACTGGAATTAAAAATGCTACTAAAGTTTCGAGTGGTGAATTGCCAGCTTCTGACTTAGGTGTAAAAGCATTAAATGACACTACACTTCAAGTTCAGTTAGAGTATCCAATGCCTTACTTCAGCCAAATGATGGTAATGCCAGCTTTCTTCCCACAAAGTACAAAATACGTTAACAAAGAAGGAAAAAGATATGGTACTTCAAGTACAAGATTAGTATATAACGGACCATTTAAGGTAACAGGTTGGACCGGTACTAATGAAAGTTGGGATTTAACACGTAATAAGTACTACTATGATAAGAAAGATGTTCATTTGAAGAAGATCTCTATGCAAGTAGTTAAAGATTCAAATACTGCTCACCAATTGTTCCAAGATAATAAGTTAGATGATGCATTAGTTACAGGAACTACAGCTCAAGGTTTGCAAAAAGATAAAGATTTGAAGCACGTATACAGAGCAGGAACATATTATTTAAGACTAAATCTACAAAATAATAAAGCATTCCAAAATCAAAAATTAAGACAAGCTTTGTATCTAGTTTTAAATAGAAAACAATTAGCCAATAAAGTACTAAGTGATGGATCAACAGCAGGAGATACTTATGTTGCTCCTAGATTAGCTAAAGATCCTACTACAAACAAAGACTTTGCAACAGAAATGAAGCCTTCTACAACTTATGATTTGAAAAAAGGTCAAGAATTATGGAATGAAGGTTTGAAGGAACTTAATAAGAAGAAAGTAACATTGACACTTGTTACAGATGATCAAACAATTTCTAAGAATGTAGGTCAATTTGTTCAATCACAAGTTGAAACAAAATTAAAAGGTGCAGAAGTGGATGTAGTATCTGTTCCTGACAAGAGTGCTAATGATAAAGTAAGCAACGGTAATTTTGATATGAATTATACTTTGTGGTTAGCTGATTTTGCAGATCCAATCAGTGATTTCGATGTATTATCTAAAACTAATCCACAAAATTATGGTAAGTATGCTAGTGAGTACTACAACAAGCAATTGGAATTAGCTAAGCAAAATGGTACTGATACTAATAAGTATTGGGAAAATATGAGAAACATGCAAAAACAATTAAATGATGACATGCCAGTAGTACCATTGTACACAATGACAGAAAGTCACTTAGTAAATAGCAACTTAAAGGGTGTTATGTGGCATTCAGTAGGTGAAACAGACTACACAAGAGCATATTTCGGTAAGTAATTATAACAAATATAAAAAAATGAATATGAAAAAACTGCTTAAGATAACGATAATTGATAGTTAATTTAAGCAGTTTTTAATTTCTTTACATAGAAACATATTAAATTTAGTAAAAATAATAGTTAATCTTGATAATTAGCTCATCATAATTTAAAAATCAGCATTGGATATAATTTACTATTAGCTTTTATAACTGTAATAAGTGAAGTAAATATAACCTAGATATAACTTGAATAGATCAACGGTTTTCCTAGGATCTAAATTAAAAATTTCATGGATTCTAAGCAGTCGATGATTAAGAGAATTTCTATGAATATGTAGAACGTTGGAAGTTTTGACTACATTACCATCGTTTTTAATATATTGATAGATAGTTTCAATTAATTCTTTACCTGTATCAGAATTTTCTAGTTGCCTGAAATTAGAAATAATTTTATCGGAATAAATATTACTGTTTAAAATTGAGTCGATAAATTTTATATCTTTATAGTAAATATAATTCTCATTTATAAATATCTTAGATAACTCAAGTGTCCGTAATGCTTGATTTACTGATATACCAATACTGGTTGTTGCTTCACCTATACCGATATTAAATTCTTTCTTTTTGCATAATTCAATACAACGGGTAATAGTAGAAGGTAAGTAAGTAAAAATTAATACAGTATTAGCAGTAATTGGTAAACTCAAATCAGCTGAATCAATTCTGAATTGTTTTATTACCTCTGGAGGACATTGGATAGCAATCGCATTACGAGGCTTAGAAATATCAATTTTTAGATTGTCTGCTTCTAGTAATAACTCGGTATTTTTATTAATGTCATCAGTTACTTGAGACCACTGATATAAAAAACTATTGAGAGAATTTTCATATTTAACTTCATTCTTGTTTTGTTCAGCTTGTTCTAGGAGTAACTCAGCTGTCATTTTGAGAAGTGACGCAAGTGGAGTAACAGTTTGGGGCTTTCCAGTTATACCAATAACGCCTACAACTTTGCCATCAAAAATTAGAGGCATGTTGATCCCAGGTTGTCCATACGATCCTACTTCATCAGTCATAGGTAGAGTTTTTCGACGCTTTATAGCTTCTACGGCTCCCACATGTAAAGTATTAATTCTATTTTTATCACCGCTAGCAATAATATAACCATTTTCGTCCATAATATTAACATTATATGGAATTTGCTTCATGGTATTATCTACAATAGACTGTGCTAAACGCGAACTTAATTTCATAGTAACCGCATCCATTTCTTTTGCGAAAGTATTTGTATAAATTATAACAAATAATATGCCTAAATAGAAAGCACAAAAAATAAATTTATTTATTGTGCAAGTGCACATTGCTTATGTAAGCGTAAACAATTATTATAGCTATTGTAAGCTAGCTTGTGAACGAATAAACAATTTACACTGAAAGAGGGAAATTTCGATGAGCTATCCAGCCATAGTAGGTTTTATTATGATGCTTGTAATTATTTGGATACTTATAAAGCAAAAGACATCAACAATTTTTGCTTTTACTGTTATTCCAATAATTGCTGCAGTTATTTTAGGTAAGGGGCCACAGGATATAGGAAATTATTTGACTAAAGGATTTGCGATGACAATTCCAGTGTCATTGATTATGCTATTTTCTTTGCCATATTTTATGTTAATGGCTGATACTGGCCTTTTTAATGGTATAGTTAGAAGAATTTTGAAGAGAATTAGTTTAACACCAATTGTATTAACAGTGTTAACACTAATAGTTTCGATAATTGTAGGATTTGATGTATCGATTACTTCTATTTACTTAATAGCGATTCCTTTATTTTTACCATTTTATAAACGCTTAAAGATGGATCCATTAATGTTCTTGTTCACCAATGATACTTGGTACTATGTACTATTACCAATAGTGATTTCTTTAATGAATGAATACCATGTAAGTCCAATAGTAGTAATAGCTACATTATTCTTCAACATGGGTGCTATGTTGACACCAATTGCACAACCACAAATATACTTAGGTATCGATTTAACACATGGAGCTGTAACATTTGATAGATATGCTAAATATGCATTCCTACCTATTTGGGGACTTAGCATTGTTTTGCTAGTTTTGGGATTGTTAACAGGTTCATTTCGTTAAAATGATATTGTTCAAATGCACAATTATTTTCAGTTAAATTAATTAGTTTGCAACTACTAATATAAATTAATAAAAACTATGATAAGTATGTAATCTATTGAAAGGGGATACAAAATTATGAAAGTAGGATTTATCGGATTAGGAATTATGGGTAAGCCAATGGCAAAGAACTTAGTAAAGGCAGGTCATGAAGTTACAGTCTTTGATTTTAAACAAGCTTCTATTGATGAATTGGTAAGTGTTGGTGCAAAGGCAGCTAAGAACAATAAGGAAGTTGCCGAAAAATCAGATGTAATTATTACAATGGTTCCAAATTCACCTAATGTGGAAGCTGCATTATTTGGTGAAAATGGTGTTGCTGAAGGTATTGAGGCTGGTAAAACAGTTATCGATATGAGTTCTATTAATCCATTAGCAAGTCAAAAATTTGAAAAGAAATTGAAGGAGCTAGGTGTAGGATTCTTGGATGCACCAGTTTCAGGTGGTGAACCAAAAGCTATTGATGGTACTATTGCTATCATGGTCGGAGGAGACGAAGATCTATTCAATAAGTTTAAAGATTTACTTGGTGTTATGGGTGGAACAGTTACACACTGTGGTTCAGTTGGTGCAGGTAATACTACAAAATTAACAAACCAAATTATTGTTGCATTAAACATTGCGGCTGTTTCTGAAGGATACGCACTTGCTAAAAAAGCTGGCTTGGATCCACAGAAAGTATTTGATGCAATTCATACAGGACTAGCACAATCAACAATTCAAGATGTGAAAATTCCAATGATTTTGGATAGAAACTTTAAGCCTGGATTCAGAATTGATTTGCATATTAAAGATTTACAAAATGCGTTAGATACATCACATGCATTAAACGTATCATTACCATTAACTTCAGAAGTAATGGAAATATTACAAGTTGTTAAGAACGATGGTAATGGTTCTGATGATCATGATGCAATTGCTAAATACTATGAAAAAATAAATGATTTAAAAATTGAACGCTAAAAAAATATTTTAGAAATTAGGGATATAAATTTTCCCTTTTTTCTTTACAAACATTAGTGAAAGGTTGATCAAGATGAGTAATAAAACAGCAAAGATTGAAAAAATGGAAGTATATCCAGTTGCAGGATATGATAGTATGCTATTGAATTTGAGTGGCGCACATGGCCCCTTTTTTACTAGAAATATTGTAATTTTGACAACTAATGATGGTATAAAGGGAGTTGGAGAAGTTCCTGGTGGTGAAAAAATCACACAAACATTAGAAGCTTCAAAAGAGATAGTTGTAGGATCAACTATAGGCGAATATAAAAATACGTTGAATAAAGTTAGAGCTAAGTTTAAAGATTTAGACAAGGGTGGCAGAGGTAACCAAACTTTCGATCAAAGAATAACTATTCATGCTGTAACTGCGATTGAAACAGCATTTCTAGATATTTTGGGAAAATACTTACATGTTCCAGTAGCTGCTTTGTTAGGTGATGGACAACAAAGACAAAAAGTTGATGTTTTAGGATATCTATTTTATGTAGGTGATCCTAATAAGACAGATCTACCATATATTACTGATGATGATAATTCTGATGATTGGGGAAAGATTAGAAGAAAACCAGCTTTAACTCCAGAAGAAATTGTAAAACAAGCACAAGCGGCATATGACAGATACGGATTTAAGACATTTAAGCTAAAAGGTGGAGTGTTTAAAGGTGAGGATGAAGTAGCAGCAATCTTAGCTTTACATAAAGCTTTTCCAGAAGCAAGACTAGATCTCGATCCTAATGGTGCCTGGTCATTGAAAGAAGCAGTAAAATATGCAGAAGAATTAAAGGGTGTTTTAACATATGCAGAAGATCCATGTGGTGCAGAAGAAGGATATTCTGGTCGTGAAATTTTATCTGAATTTAGAAAGAAAACAGGTTTGCCAACAGCAACTAATATGGTAGATACAGATTGGCGTCAAATGTCACATGCATTACGTTTAGACAGTGTTTCTGTACCATTAGCAGATCCACATTTCTGGACAATGGAAGGATCAGTAAGAGTAGCTCAATTATGTCATGAATTTGGTTTACATTGGGGAATTCACTCCAATAATCATTTTGATATTTCTTTGGCCATGGTTGCTAATGCAGCAGCAGCAGCTCCAGGAGAAATATATGCGATTGATACTCATTGGATTTGGCAAGACGGACAAAATTTAACCAAGAATCCTTATAAGATTGAAAATGGACAATTAACTGTTAGTGAAAATAACGAAGGACTAGGTATTGAAATAGATATGGATGCTATTAAAAAAGCGCATGAATTATATGTGAAGAATAATTTAGGTGCGAGAGATGATGCTAAGTCCATGCAATATTTAATTCCTGGATGGAAATTTGATCCAAAGAAACCTGCACTAGTAAGATAAAAAATAAGAAAGAAGAATAGATTATGAATTTAGAAGAACTAAAAGGAATCATAGTCCCTATCGTTGTACCTGTTAATGAAGATGAAACAATAAATGAAGATTCATTAAGGAAAGTAGTTGACCATATTATTGATGGTGGAGCTAATGGAATTTTAGCGTTTGGTTCTAACTCTGAATTTTATATGTTTGACGAAGAGGAAATGAAACAAATATTTTCAATAATTAATGATGAAGTTAAAAGTAGAGTGCCTGTATTTTGGGGCATTGGAGCAATTAGAACAAGTAAAGCAATTAAATTAGCAAAATTAGCTCAGACAATGGGGGCATTTGGAGTTTCAGTGCTACAACCAATGTTTTTGAAACCAACAGAAAAAGAACTATATTTACATTATAAGAGTATTGCAGAATCAGTTCCAGATATGCCAGTATTGATATATAATAATCCTCGTGTAGGTTATGGATTAAGCGCAGAATTGGTAAGCAAATTAGCACATAATATAGAGAATATTGTTGGTATGAAAGACTCATCAGGAAACTTAACATATCTAAGTGAAGTTATTAGATTGACTAAAGATATTGAATTTAAGCCATTTACAGGCAAAGATACTCTAATCTTCTTAGGACTTTGTGCAGGGGCATGTGGTAGTGTTTGTTCAACTGCCAACGGATTGACAAAAGAGGTAGTAGAAATTTATCGACTATTTAAAGAAGGTAAGTACAAAGAAGCTAGAGAAGCACAAATGAAATTCAATCCAGCAAGACTCATTCAAGATAAAGCAAGTTTCCCAGTAGCAACTAAAGATATGTGCAATATTTTGGGTATGAATGTAGGAAATCCTATCAAACCTAGTTTACCTTCTGAACAAGCTTTACTAGATGAAATGGAACTAAGAATGAAGAAATTAAGAGAATAAACGAAATGAGGCTAAAATTATGACTAAGGTATTGATAGCATCAGACTCATTTAAAGGAAGTGCTAGTTCATCACAAGTAGCCGAATACATTGCCAAAGGCATAAAAAAAGTAGACGCTACTATCGATATAAAAAAAATACCAATAGCAGATGGCGGAGAAGGTACAATTGAGAGTCTATTATCTGCTTGTCATGGAAAGAGCTATACAAAAAAGGTAGTAGGAGCACTTGGTAGTGAAATTAATGCTACTTGGGGAATGATGAGTGATGATGAAGCTGTCATAGAGGTTGCGGAAGCAGCGGGCTTCATTGTAGATAAATCAAAGGTTAGCCCTATGAAGACAACCACTTATGGTGTAGGCCAATTGATAGAAGAAGCATTAAATCATGATGTAAAAACTATTTATATAGGTTTAGGAGGTAGTTCTACTACGGATGGTGGTGTTGGCCTAGCACAAGCTCTAGGGGTACATTTTTATGATGATAACGGACAAGAAGTAGGATTAGGTGGCCAAGAATTAATTAAAATAAAAGATATTGATATTAGTAACATTGATGGTAGATTGTCTAAGTGCCAAATTATAGGATTATCAGATGTAACAAATCCGTTAACAGGAGAAGAAGGTTCAGCGTATGTATTTAGTCCACAAAAAGGTGCTACATCTGATGAAGTTGAGCAACTAGAATTGGGATTGCAAAACTTAAGGAAAGTATCAAAAAAAGCATTGGGAAAAGAATACGGAGATACGCCAGGTGCAGGTGCTGCAGGGGGAATAGGTTTTGCTTTACTAACACTTTTAGGTGGGCAGTTAGAGTCAGGAATCCAAAAGATTATGAGACTAATTAAGTTAGAAGAAGAAATAAAGAGAGCAGATCTAGTAATTACTGGAGAAGGCCAGATGGACGGACAATCTATCAAAGGAAAAGCACCGATAGGTATCGCTAAATTAGCAAAAAAATACAAGCTACCAGTGATTGCAATTACTGGTAGTATAGGCAATAGTATTGAAAAAGTATATGAAAATGATGTTGATCTAGTAATATCTTCAACTTCTTCACCAATGACTTTAGAAGAAGCAGTAAAGAATTCTGATAAATTACTAGGTTTAGCGGGTATGACAGCAATTAAGGCTTATAATTTACGAAATTAGGTGATTTGAGATGAAAAAGGTTGTCATTTCTGGAAGAAGTATGCCAGCAATAGGAATTGGTACTTGGCATATGGGAGATAGTAATAGTCTTAGAAAACAAGAAATAGAGGCTATAAGAACAGGTATTGAAAATGGATTGCAATTGATAGATACAGCTGAAATGTATGGAAATGGAAAATCTGAATTACTCGTAGGTGAGGCAATTAAACCTTATAATCGTGACCAACTGTATATAGTAGATAAAGTCTTACCATCTAATGCAAGTCATGCACGACTGGAAAGAAGTTTAGATAGTAGTTTAAAAAAAGTTGGAGTAGATTACTTTGATTTATATTTATACCATTGGCGAGGTGGAGTAACTTTAGAGGAAACAATATTTGAATTGAATAGAATGGTACTTAAAGGTAAGATTAAGGCTTGGGGAGTGTCTAATTTTGATGTTGATGATATGGAAGAGCTTTTAACGGTACCACATGGAAAAGATTGTGCAGCTAATGAAGACTTGTATAATATTGGAAATAGAGGGATAGACTTTGACCTAATTGAATGGCAAAGACAACATAACATTCCACTAATAGCTTATTCACCAGTATCTCAAGGAGATTCATTAGGAAAAAATCTAACTACAAATGAAGTTATTATGGAAATAGCTCAAAATCATGGTATTACTCCGTATCAAGTATTATTGGCATGGGCAATTAGAAATCCACAAACGATTGCCATTCCCCAGACTTCAAATCCTAAACATATGCTTGATAATGTTAAAGCTGCAAGTTTGGAGCTTACCTCGGAAGATTTGACATTGATAGACAAAGAATTTCCTAAACCTAAGAAGAAGAAGTATCTAGAAATGTTATAGAATACTGGAAGTGAAAATAATGATAAATGCAATCAAATTGAGAGAAGAGGATAATGTTGCAGTAGCTACTCATGATCTAAATATTGGTGAAGAAGCTATGGAAGGTGTGACAGTAAATGAAAAGATTCCACAAGCGCATAAAATAGCCTTGACTTTAGTTCCAAAGGGAAAGCCTGTAATTAGGTATGGAGTAGTATTAGGATATGCTAAAGAGGACATAAAACCTGGTGATTGGATTAATGAAAATTCTTTGATTTTACCTCCATCGCCAGATTTACATGAACTTAAGGATGAAGTTGGAAAGAATATTGAGCAAAAACTTCCTAATCCACCGCGAACAACATGGATGGGATATGATGTTCCTAACTGCAAGTATGCTGGAACTAGAAATATTTTAGGTATACAAACAACGGTTCAATGTGTTGTAGGTGTATGTCAAAGAGCTGTAGACAGATTGAAACAAGAAGTATTACCTAAATATCCTAATGTTGATGACATAGTTTTAATAAGACATGGATATGGTTGTGGAGTCGCTATTAACGCACCAGAAGCTAAAATTCCAATTAGAGAAATAGCGAACATTATCAAAAATCCTAATTTTGGTGGACAAATAATGTTAGTAGGATTGGGATGTGAGAAATTAACTCCAGATAAGATTTTAGACGAAAAAGATATTAATGATGATAACTTTTTATTATTACAAAATTATCATGGTTTCCAAGCGATGATTGATGGAATTATGGAAATGGCAGAAAATAAGTTGAAAATCCTAAATACTCACGTTCGTACAGAACAGCCTTTATCTAAGTTATCTGTAGGGTTCCAATGTGGAGGTTCAGATGCATTTTCAGGGATCACAGGTAATCCATCTGCTGGATATGCTTCAGATATGATAGTTAAAGGTGGAGGTACAACGATGTTTTCTGAAGTTACGGAGGTAAGAGATGGAGTACAATTTATTGCCAGAAGAATTCCAGACCAAGCTAACTGTAACCAATTAGTTAAAGAGATGTCGTGGTATGATAACTATCTTGAACAAGGCGGTGTAGATAGATCAGCTAATCCAACGCCTGGGAATAAAAAAGGTGGCCTATCAACAATCGTAGAGAAATCGATGGGATCTATTGCTAAGTCGGGAACAGCTCCTATTTCGGAAGTTATCAGTGCAGGTGAAATACCTACTAAACATGGATTAATATTTAATGCAACACCTGCAGGAGATTTTACATGTGGTCCTATGCAACTAGCATCTGGTATGGGTGTTGAAGTGTTTGTTACAGGTAGAGGTACACCGTATAATTTGGAAGCGGCTCCAGTTATTAAAGTGTGCACTCGGACAGATTTGAAAGAATTTTGGAAGGATCTAATTGATATCAATGCCGGTACAATTATTACAGGTGAAAAGACAGTTGCCGATGTTGGTACAGATCTATTTAATTACATTTTAGAAGTTGCTAGTGGTGAAAGAATGTCAAAAGCAGAAGAGTTGAAGTTATATAATGATATAGTAATTTTTAACCCTGCACCAATGACTTAATCGCAAGATGAAAGGTCGTAAGAATATGGTTGATGTACCTAAAATAACAAGTATGGAAATTATTCCTATTGCTGGATACGATAGCCCATTGTTGACTTTAAGTGGTTGTCATTATCCTTATTTTACAAGAAATGTTGTTATTCTTAAAGATAGTACTGGTAATCGAGGAATTGCTGAGATACACGGTGGTGATGTAATCCAAGCAGAACTAGAAAGTTATAAGCCTTATGTTATAGGTAGTGACATCTGTGACTATCGTAAAGTAATTAATAAATTGAAGAAATTACAAAAGAATGTAGATAAAGGTAAGGGAATTCAACAACTAGATATAAGTAATTTGAAGTATGTAGTTCATGCTGAAGCAGCTGTTGAATGTGCGATGTTAGACTTATATGGTAAGTTTCTAAATAAACCCATGTGTGATCTTATAGGGATGGGTAAGCAGAGAGACAAAGTAGAGTTCTTAGGTTATCTATTCTATATAGCTGATAGGGATAAATTTGACTTGCCATATATTCACGATGAAAACGCTAATGATAAATGGTCTCAAGTTAGAAGACAAGAAACATTAACGAGTGAAGGAATTGTAAAACAAGCAAAAGTATTGCATGAAAAATATGGTTTTCGTTGCTTTAAATTAAAAGGTGGAGTTTTATCCGGTAAAGAAGAGATGGAAACCATAAAAGCTCTACATGAAGCATTTCCAGAAAGTAGATTAAATATTGATCCTAATGGTGCATGGTCTTTAAATGAAGCTATTGAATTAACAAAAGAGTACGGTGATTTGTTAACTTATGTTGAAGATCCATGTGGACCAGAAAATGGATTTTCAGGTCGAGAAATCCTAAGCTACTATAAAAATGAAACGCATAAAGCTGTTGCTACAAATATGGCAACGGTTAGTTGGAAGCAAATGTATCCTACATTGTTAATGAAATCAGTAGATATAGTACTAGCAGATCCACATTTCTGGGGAATAGAAGGTAGCTTAAGAGTTGCAGATATATTAAATGAGTGGAATTTGGTATGGGGTTCACATTCAAACAACCATTTTGATATTACCTTAGCTTTATATGCACAAACAGCTGCTGCAGCACCAGGGAATATCACTCCTGTTGATACACATTTTATTTGGCAGGATGGTCAACAATTATGTGATGATGCATTTGAAATTAAAAATGGATGTATTGAAATCCCCAATAAACCCGGTCTAGGAATAAATATAAACGATGAAAAGTTAGCTAAAGCACATGCTCTATACGAAAAATTAAAATTTCATGAGAGAAACGATGCTGTTGCTATGCAGTATTTGATTAAAGATTGGAAATTTGATTCGAAAAAGCCTACATTATGTAGATAGTTTTTGATAAGCAAGAATATAACCTTAATTTAACTGAAATTATATTTTTGTGTAATAATTATCAATATTGACGGTAAAATTTGAAGGTGCTATCCTTGACAAAAATGGTTAATAAGCATTTTTAAGGGAGGTACCTTTTTTGAGTAGAAAGAGTAAATTTTTAGGTATTATAGGAATATTTATGTTAGGTTGGTTAGTTGTATTTGGTACAGCACAAGAATTTAACTTAAATAAAGTTTCGGCACAAGAAGTAAAGCAAACTAAAGTAGAGAAGAAGAACTCAAGAGAAAAGTTAGGATATGATTCAAAATTACTAGGAACAGATTCTAAAGCAGTTGCTGATCGTTACTTGGATTTACAATAAGAGAATTTAATTTGGTATAAAGATGAGATATTAGGTGTAGAATTTTATGTGACCTAATTCAAAAGTTTAAGGATCGTCAAAGATTTATGTTATTTAAAACGTAATCTTTGGCGTTTTTTAATGGATTTCTCAGAGGTTGTTTTTAGGGTGTATAATGAGTAAGTGAAAATCTATAAGAGGTGAATTTTTATGAAAGTAGCTGAATGTACTACGATTTTAGTAGGAAAGAAGGCATCGCTTGATGGTTCAACAATGATTGCCCGTAGTGAAGATGGTGGTAGAGAGATTCTACCTGAAAGCTTTAAGGTGGTCTTACCTAAGGATCAACCACGTCATTATAAGAGTACTCTTACAGGGTGTGAAGTTGAATTATCTGAAAAACCTTTACGATATACAAGTGCTCCAGATGCACATGGCAAGTATGGTATTTGGGCAGCTGCGGGTATTAACGAGGAAAATGTTGCGATGACTGCAACTGAAACAATTACAACCAATACTCGAATTCAAGGAATTGATCCAATCTTAGTTGACGAGGGGTTGGGTGAAGAAGATTTTGTTACCTTAACACTTCCATACATCCACAGTGCTCGTGAGGGAGTTTTACGTGTGGGAAGTTTACTTGAAAAGTATGGAACTTATGAAATGAATGGGATGGCTTTTTCTGATAAAGATGAGATTTGGTATTTAGAAACAATTGGTGGTCATCATTGGGCAGCTAGAAAAATTCCAGATGATGCTTATGTTGTAGCACCAAATCGATTTAATATTGATGAATTTGACTTTGAGTCACCTGATTTTATGGCATCATCAGACTTGCAAGATATAATCAATAACTATAAACTTAATCCTGACTTCGAAGGCTACAATCTCCGTCATATATTTGGTAGTGCAACTATCAAGGATACCCATTATAATAATCCGCGTGCTTGGTACGTTCAACATTATTTTAATTCTACGTTACAAACTACACCTTTAGATCAAGATCAACCATTTATTGCGCACGCTGATCGTAAAATTAGTGTTGATGACATTATGTTTTTAATGGCTTCACATTATCAAAATACTCCATATGATGTTTATGGGGATCAAGGAACACCGGCAGAAAAGAAACGTTTTCGTCCAATTGGAATTAATCGTAACTTTGAAACTCATATTCTACAAATTCGTAATGATGTTCCAAGTGGTTTGGCGGGAATACAATGGCTAGGTTTTGGTCCTAATACTTTTAATGCAATGGTTCCATTCTATACTAATGTCACAGATACACCTGCTTCCTTTAGAGATACAGGAGCAGAGTTTAATTTACAAAGTATCTTTTGGTTGAATAAGTTGATGTCACAGTTAGGTGATACTAACTTTAAACTTTATGGTGCATTAGAGGAAGCATTTGAACAAAAAACAGTGGCTGCTTGCTATCAAATTCAGCATCAAACGGATAAAAAGGCACAAGAATTGCAATCCATAGAATTACAAAACTTCTTAACCAAGGCTAACCAGGAGATGGCAGATATAACTTTTGCTAACACTGTTGAACTTTTAGGAAAGATGGTTGAAGAAGGACACTCACATATGCAACTTAAATATGACTTACTTGACTAATTAAGTTGAAGAGGGACTAGAATGTATAAAAAATATATTAATAGTTCTAAATAGTATATAACTAAAATAATCGCTAGAGATTACGTAATTAAGACGTTATGATCTCTAGCGATTATTATTTTTAAATATTGTATTTTATTGATATAAAGCAGTTGAAAGGTAACGTTCACCATTGTCAGGAGCAACAGTAATAACTTTCTTACCTTTGCCTAATTTTTTAGCCAATTCAATTGCGCCATGAATGTTAGCACCAGCAGAGATACCAGGTAGGAAACCTTCTTTTTTAGCAACTTCACGTGCAGTTTCAAATGCTTCATCGCTTGAAACTTCTACAACATTATCATAAATTTCACGATCTAAAGTATCAGGGATAAAGCCAGCAGAGATACCTTGAATTTTGTGTGCACCTTTTTTGCCTTCTTTGAGTAGTAGGGATTCAGAAGGTTCAAGAGCATATACTTTGACGTCTGAAGAAGCCTTCTTTAGAGCACGACCGATTCCAGTTAGAGTACCACCAGTACCTACACCAGCAACAAATGCGTCTGGTAAATTATCGCTACCAAAAGCAGCAACAATTTCTTTACCAGTTGTAAGTTCATGAATTTCAGGGTTAGCTAAGTTCTTAAATTGCATAGGCATGAAGTAACCTTTAGTTTGAACTAATTCTTCAGCTTTAGCAATGGAGCCTGCCATACCTTCAGATCCTGGTGTAAGAATAAGTTCAGTGCCATAAGCACGCATTAATTTTTTACGTTCGTCACTCATAGTTTCAGGCATAGTAATAATTAAATGATAGCCCTTAGCAGAAGCTACCGCAGATAAACCAACGCCAGTATTACCAGAAGTTGGTTCAACAATAGTATCACCTGGTTTTAAAATTCCATCTTTTTCAGCTTTTTCAATCATTGCTAAAGCAATTCGATCTTTAACTGAACCTGCAGGATTAAAGAATTCAAGTTTTACATAAACCTCAGCAGCATCTTCAGGTACAACATGATTTAATTTCACGATAGGTGTATTTCCAATAGTATCTAAGATAGAATTATAAATTTTTGACATAGGGAATCCTCCTTAATGATTAGTTATTGTAGTAATCCAATTTTTAAAGAATTTTTTTTGTGTATTTTCCCAAGTAAATTGGGGTTGGCCCATATTATTATCATCCTTAAAGTATCCTGTTGGTTTTGCCAAGCCAACAGCATCACCTCCTCGAGCGTTTAATTCGCGGTGATATTCCTTTATAAAGGCATTAGGACCGTATTCTAGGTGTGAGAATAAGAAGTGTTGAGGCTTATTTTTTGCAGACACTAAAAATAAATGTCCGGTTGATGAATAAGCATTAATAATTAAGTCTTCAGATGAAAGAATGTCATCTTTACTCATTTCAGCGTAACGTGCATGTGGTGCTAAGAAACCATTAGTTAAACCCTTAAGCAAATTACTTTGATTAGTAATTTTTTGCGGATAAATACCGAAAAGTTTAGTATCTAGCATCTCTTTATGAATACCATAGAAGTAATTAAGAGCAACCATACCACCCCAGCAAACATAGAGTTGAGAGATATTTTGCTTTTCTAGAGTATCCATTAGTTCCTGTAATTCATCAAGATAGGTAATATCTGAAAATGGTAATTTTTCTAAGGGCGCACCTGTAATGATGAAAGCATCCATCTGACGAACTAATTTTAAATCTAATGGTTGAGATATTTTAGCCACTAATTCTGGAACTTTACGATTCTTATAATGGTTAACAGGATAGAAATAAGTTATTTCTAAATTTTCCCCTGTATCTCTTAAGACTCTAGAAAATCTCTTTTGAGTATCTTCCTTGTCATGCATAAGATTTAAAATTCCGATTTTTAATGGTTGCCGCGACATTCTTTCCACTTCTTTCTACACCAAAATTTTCACTTAATTTATCAGTTTATGTATTTAAAACAATAAAAAACACAGAACAAAATGAAATGTCCTGTGCCTTGATATCTACCAAAAGAATACATGCATACTAAATGGTGGATGGCATAGGGCACAATCCACAACAACAAATATCTGTTTTTACTTGATATTCATTAGACATTTAGTATTACCTCCGACAAATAAGTTACTTGAATTATAACTTACGAAAAGTTAGCTGTCAATTGTTACGCTTACACACTAGCCTCACTAGTTATTGAATTGCTATAAGGAATAACCGTAATGTAATTGAAAAGCATATCAGCATAAGAAGGATCATGATAAAAATCATTTATTTTACTATCTAAAGCTGACAAATTATCTGTAATAATACCATCAGTATTTAACCACAAAATTCTATCCATTTCACTGTCAGTATTAACTGTCCAAGCATATACTTTTTGTTGATTAAAGAGAGAATCAACAATAAAAGAATCGTTTAATGTTGATTGCTCCATACTATATGCATTGGCAGATGTTTGAGGATAGGTGAAGTTATAAGGCAAGATATAACTTACAAATATTTTAGGAGCTTTAGCTTTAATTTGTTTAACAACATTGTAATCCAAGGAATGAACCTCGTGATGATGTTTCAAAATATCTTTCTCATACTTTTTCAAAAAGATATCAACGACATCTTTTGAATCGTGTGGAGTAGTTTTAACTTCAATTAACAACTTTTGGTGATGCTTATTAGCATAAGCTAAATAATCGTCAAAACTTACAACGTGAGCAGCATGACCATTCTCATGAGCTACTAATTTAGTAATTTGAGATAGAGTCAACTGATAAGGAGCTTTGTTGACGCCAGTAAGATTTTTAAGATTTTCGTCATGCATAACGACAAATTGATGATCTTTAGTTTCATGAATATCCATCTCGATAAAATCTGGATGTTCTTTAATAGTAGCAGCCATAGCTGGAATTGTATTTTGTACACCATTACCATCATCAACACCGCGATGTGAGATGCGAAGAGGTGGGGTACTGTTGCTATGTAAATAAAAGTAATCATTGGTTAGTGATAGTAATGCAATGAAGCCAATCAAAATAACAGTAGTAATTCTGATCTTTTTCTTACGTTGATTGATACGATTACTATGGTAAAAAGTAGGATGTCCCTTAAATACTTCAGTTGGTAAAGTCATTTGAAGTAAGAGAAAACTAACAATTGTTGCAATAAAAGTGCTAAAAATCTGGATAATTGCCAGCATGATAATAGCCATAATTAAGTCAAAAGGCTTAGGAAGTTTGTCAAATCCCACTTGGAGAAGTAAGACTAGTAAATATCCGACCGCAGTAATAGTGCCAAAATAAATAGAGATAACAGCCATCCTACGAAGATTAGCAAGATTTTGATGTCTAGTTAACTTAAGACTTTTAGATACAGCTTCGCGAGTATGATAATTTTGAATAATCATTAACGGCAAAGTGTACAGTAATCTGAGTCCTAGGTAAAAGACGATAAGATAAGCAACTGCAAGTAATAAGGCAAATTGCCATTTAGCTAATAAGAAATCAACGATGAATGCTGGAATCTTTGCTTTATTCAGTAAAGGTGTTTTAAAAATTAAATTAGCAAAAGGCATAATAAGGATAAAATATCCAATGAAGAATAGGATACTTGTTGGTCGGAGTTGAATTAAACGTTCCCAAGAAGTAAACCAAACTTCTTTAAGTGAAAAATTATCCCTAGAAATATTAGTAATACCTGTTAGTAAAAATGTAAATTGGAAGAAAATTACACCAACTATCAGAACTAATTCTAAAATGAGAGCCAATGATCCAACAGGGTGATGAGTGATAATTTCCAAGATATTAGTATATGAAACATATGGAATATGACTTAGCTTTAAAATCCAACTAGTTAAAAACGTAAAAATGGGGATAACAATTGCCTCAATAAACAAATTAATCCCTAAAAAGAAAAACAAGTAGCTTCCCCAACTACGTTTGAAAACATTGATATAGTGATCGATAAATTGCAAATCTGAACGAATTTGTTGCAAAATAAACGCCTCCCTTAAATATATTTTCTACGGTCTAATTATAACATAGAGTATTTTCTGACCATAAAAATAAGCAAATGAAGGCTACGGTCATTTGCTTAAAAGAGATAAGATTTAATGTTTAGGGGAATTTTTTATTAAAAGATCTGCAACAGCAAAGCCAGACATAGGGTTTTGACCCGTAATAAATTGTCCATCTTGAACAGCAAAACTAGCAAAAGGTCTTTTTTGAACAAATTTAGCTCCGGCTTTTTTAGCTTGGTTTTCAGTTAAAAATGGTACTTTAAGTAATTTGCCACTGAGAATTTCTTCAAAGTTAGTAAAGCCAGTGATCTTCTTGTTATTGATTAAATAATTACCTTGATCATCTTTAATTGTAACGAGTCCAGCTAATCCGTGGCAGATTGACATGATGAAGCCACCTTGCTTAAAGATGTTATTAGTTATAGAGCTAAGGGCTGATTGGTTAGGAAAATCCCATAATACTCCATGACCTCCAGTATAGTAGATTGCAAAATAGTCTTGAGGATCAAGATCAGAAACTTTTAAACTGTGTTTTAAAGCGCGATTTTGAAAATCATTAGAATAATAAATTTCATTAACCTCTTTAGAACGATAGGTATTTTTTAAACTACGAGGATCTAGGGGAACTTCTCCACCATTAACACTGGCATAATCAACTTGATAGCCATGTTTTTGAACTTTATAGACAAATTCGGCAGCTTCAGCTAACCACAAACCTGTCTTATCTTTACTATTACCATAGTATCTGGTGTTAGTTAGAATAATTAATATCTTTTTCATTAATCTGTGCCCTCCAAGTTGATTTCTTGAATTAATGAGATGATGTCTTGTGATAATTTGGAAAGGTCATGCCATTGTTGAGTATTGGTTTCCAAATAATAGAAATTCTTAGTACCTTCTTTTCTCATACCGACAATCCCAACTTGTTTCAGTAGTTTTAAATGGTGTGAAACAGCAGGTCGAGAAAGGTGTGTCTTTTCTGTAATCTCTCCAACGCGGACACCACCTTTGGACTTGCAAGGAAGAGAAAAGAGAGTATAGATGAGATGTTGTCGATTTTGATCGCCTAATACCTCGAATAGTTGAGCTAGATTTTCAAAACTGAGCTTGATTTGGTCCATTTTTTCTTCTTTAGTCATAATAAAAGTCCTTCCTGCATCTTATTCGTTAATCAAATTAAACCATTCAACAATCATATTTTCAAGGAAAATAGATATTGAGAAAGAAAATCGAGACGAAAGGTCCACAAAACGTAGAAAGAACAACTGAAAATATTACCCGATTAATATCGAGTATCATAGATTAAGAAAAATATACTGGCATAGGTAAAAACTTAGGCCAGTATATTTTTCTTTTATTGACAACTATAATTCTTAAGATTAATATATAGTTGTGATTACAAATGTAAATTAAAAAAGGGGGGGGTGAGCCTATGATTACAAAGATTATTGTCTTAGTAATAGGGATTGCTTTAATCGGTTTTATTTCATGGTGGTTTTTTGGAAAACATGAAAAAGAGGCTGTTACAGCTGATGTTGCGGATGATGTTCAAGAAGTTACAGTTAAAGTTGACGGTGGTTATTCGCCAGAAACAGTGGTACTTAAAAAAGGAGTTCCAGCGGTAATTAATTTTTACCGTAAAGATCCTTCTAGTTGTTTGGAACAAGTTGTATTTTCTGATTTTGGTATCAGCAAGATGTTGCCAGAGAATGAAAATACTAAAATAGAAATTAATACTGATAAAGCAGGGGAATACGGTTTTGCCTGTGGTATGAATATGTTTCATGGAAAAGTAATTATTAAATAGAAAGTAGGAATCAAATATGAATAAGGTAGAAATAACAGTAGATGGTGGATATAAACCAAGTGAAGTTAAGGTTAAAGTTGGAGAACCAGTTAAATTAGTATTTAATCGAATCAGTGACAAAGGATGTCTAAATCAATTAAATATTCCAGCTTTGAATGTTAAGCAACAAGATTTACCATTAAATGAACCACAAGAATTTGAATTAGATACAAGTAAAGCTGGTGAAGTTGATTTTGCTTGTGGCATGAATATGTTTAAGGGTAAGGTAGTGATTGAGTAATGACGATTAAATCAAGATTTTGGATTTCATTGATATTCTCATTACCAATGTTTTTCGAAATGATACTAAAGCCATTTGGCTGGATGCTGCCAGGACATACCTATACAATGTTTATTTTAACAACAATTGTAATGGCAATTTCAGCAAGACCATTCCTTCATAGTGCATGGGCGGCTTTTAAAAATCATCATGCTAATATGGATACATTGGTAGCAATTGGAACAGCTACAGCTTATGTGTATAGTATTTATGCGATGTTTACAGGCCAAGATGTGTTTTTTGAGAGTGCAGCTTTTGTTATAACATTCATCCTGTTAGGTCAAGTTTTTGAAGAAAAGATGAGAAACAATGCTAATAGTTCAGTTGAAAAATTATTAAACTTACAAGTTAAAGAAGCTGAAGTAATAGTAGATGGTAAATCTCAAATGGTACCATTAGATGATATAAAAGTAGGCGACGTTATCCGTGTGAGACCTGGTCAAAAGATAGCTGTAGATGGAGAAATAATCGAAGGAAGTTCGACAGTAGATGAATCAATGATAACAGGTGAAAGTATGCCAGTAACGAAAAAAGTGGGCGATAAAGTTATTGGTTCAACATTGAATAATACTGGAACTTTCCTTTTCAAAGCTGACAAAGTAGGTAAAGACACAATGTTAGCTCAGATTGTTGAAATGGTTAAAAAAGCTCAGAATAGTCATGCTCCAATTCAAAAAACGGCGGATAAGATTGCAAATATTTTTGTACCAGTAGTGCTAATTATTGCTATTCTTACTTATTTAGTATGGTATGTATTTTTAGGGAATAGCAATATTTCTTCATTATTATTTGCAGTATCAGTTGTTATTATTGCATGTCCATGTGCTTTGGGAATTGCAACTCCAACAGCTCTAATGGTAGGAACTGGACGTAGTGCTAAGATGGGAATTCTTATTAAAGACGGTGAAGTACTAGAAGCAACCGATAAAATTGATACCGTAGTCTTTGATAAAACTGGCACAATTACTGAAGGTAAGCCTAAAGTTACAGATATTATCGGTAATAAAGACGAAGTATTGCAAATTGCTGCTAGCTTAGAGAAAAATTCTGAACATCCATTGGCTACTGCGATTATGGATAAGGCAACAGAACAGCAACTCGAATTATTTGAAGTAAATGAATTTAAGGCAGTTGAGGGGAAAGGAATTACTGGCTCAATTGCTGAGCAACGAGTAGTCGTGGGAAACACTAAGCTTATTGAGGATTGGAATATATCTCAAGAACTTCAAGCACAAATGAAGAACTTACAATCTGATGCAAAGACAGTTGTAGTTGTAGGTAAAAATGATGAAGTCATAGGTTTAATTGCAATTCAAGACATTCCAAAGGCAACTTCAGCTAAGGCAATTAGTGATTTGAAAAAACGTGGGCTAAAAACAGTTATGTTAACTGGTGATAATCAACAAGTGGCAGAAGTTATTGCTAATGAAGTAGGAATCGATGAAGTGATAGCGGATGTTTTACCACAAGATAAGGCACATCATATTGAAATGCTGCAAGATCAGGGAAGAAATGTTGCTTTTGTCGGTGATGGAATTAATGATGCACCAGCTTTAACAACAGCTAATGTTGGGATTGCTATGGGGGCAGGAACAGATATTGCAATTGAATCTGGTGGCATTGTTTTAGTGAAAAATGACCTAGAAGACGTAGTCAAAGCTTTAATGATGAGTGAAAAGACTTTTAATCGCATTAAGTTAAATCTATTCTGGGCATTTATCTATAATGGCTTGGGAATTCCAGTGGCAGCAGGGATCTTTTCTGGCATTGGTTTAACTCTAAGTCCGGAATTAGCAGGATTAGCAATGGCATTTAGCTCTATATCTGTAATGATAAGTTCTTTGATGTTGAATAGGGTAAAAATTGCATAAAAATTAATGACTAGGGAATTTCTCTAGTCTTTTATTTTGTAAAATTTTATTAACTAAAGTAACCGCTTTAAAAAGTGATATAATAGAATCAATGAGTTTAAATTTAGGAAGTGATAAAATGGCAATAACAGTCTACATTGTACGCCATGGGCAAACATTATTGAATCGTTATAAGAAGATGCAAGGATGGGTAGACTCACCATTGACTGAAAAAGGAATTCAAGATGGTAAGCGAGCAGGTAAAATCCTAGAAAATATTAAGTTTGATAAAGCGTATAGTTCAGATACAATGCGTGCAATTCGTACTTGTGAGTACATTTTAAGTGAAAATAAAGTATCAGGTGATTTAAAAGAACCACAAGCAATGATGGAATTTCGTGAACAAAAGTATGGTTATTTTGAAGGCAGTGATTCACCACAAACATGGATGCTAATTGGTGCAACACATGGAGCAGGTTCATTTAAAGAGCTTGTAAATAAGTATTCTTTAGATGAGATTAAGGATTTTATGCATGAGACTGATCCATTTCATGAAAGTGAAGATAGTAAGACATACTGGAAGAGAATAAATTCAGGCTTTGACTATCTAAGAAAAAATCATAAAGATGGAGAAACTATTTTATTGGTATGTCATGGTAGTACAATTGCCAGTTTGGCTGACAAATATGGAGATAATATTAATGTTGGGGAAAACTATCCTCAGAATGGGTCAATTACTAAGTTAAAAGTAACAGAAGATGATATTGAAATTGAAGAATATAATAAAATAGATTAGAGATGGTGGGATTATTAGATGATACCTTTTAAAGCTGTAGCGATTGATATGGATGGAACCTTTTTAAGAGATGATAAAAGCTATGATAAAAAATTATTTTCTGAGTTATTAAATAAGATGAAAGAAAAAGATATTCATTTTATTGTAGCTAGCGGTAATCAATTTGAAAGAACGAGATTAGATTTTACTGAATATTGGAAAGACATGTCCTTTGTTGCCGAAAATGGAATGTATTTGGTAGATGATGGGAAAGATCTAAGTTATGAGCAATTAGACCGAAGTTTAGTTGAAGAGTTAGTAGACTTTATGGCACAAAGACCAGAATTAACACCAGCTTTATGTGGGAAAGAAAATGCATATCTAGAAAAGAATTCAGATTCAAAATTTGTTAAGATGATGAAATATTATTTACCTAAGCATAAAATTGTTGATAGCTTCGGGCAACTTCCTGATGATGTATTTTTCAAATTTACAGTTGATGTTCCTAAAGAAAAAACTTTATCAACGGTTGATGAAATTAACAAAAAATTTGCAGGAAGAGTTTTTGCTACTTCAAGTGGTTTTGGGAATTTTGATTTAATCTTGCCACATGTCAATAAAGCTGTCGGATTAGAAAAAATGCTAGCAAGCTGGAATTTAACTTTAGATGATTTAGTGGCTTTTGGCGATGGTGGAAATGATTTAGAGATGTTAAAAGCTGCAGGACTTAGCTATGCAATGGAAAATGGTAGCGATGAAGTGAAAAAGGTAGCTGATAAAATCGCCCCTAATAATAATGATTCGGGAGTATTGAAAGTTTTAGCTGACTATTTAATGTAAGTTAATCTAAACTACGGTATAATTAGAAGTATTACAATAGTAAAGCGAGGAAATTTTATGACACTAAGAGGATTCGCTTTACCACAGTCGCCTCCATCATTTTGTGACAATTAAACAATAAAATTATCACAAGAATAGGAGAAATTAGATTATGGTAGAAGCAATTAACTTGAAAAAAGGTATGATTTTTGAAATGAACGGTAAACTTATTAAGGTGTTGGAAGCAAATCACCACAAGCCTGGTAAGGGAAATACTGTTATGCAAATGAAATTAAATGATGTGCGAACAGGAGCAATCGTTCAAACAACCATGCGTCCTTCTGAAAAAGTAGAGTTAGCCATAGTTGATAAGAAAAATGCCCAATACCTATATGGTGAAGGCGACCTTGAAGTATTTATGGATATGGATACTTATGAACAATATGAATTAACTAAAGAACAATTAGCAAATGAAGAAAAGTATTTAATGCCAAATATGGAAGTTCAACTAGACTTTTGTAAAAATGAATTAATTGGGATTGAATTGCCAACAACTGTTGAAATGAAAGTAACTGAAACTGAACCAACAATTAAGGGTGCTACAGCAGCTAGTGGTGGTAAGCCAGCAACAATGGAAACAGGATTAGTAGTTACAGTTCCAGACTTTATTAATGTAGGAGATACATTAGTAATAAACACTACAACAGGTGAATATAAAGCACGTGCATAAAAAATGGAATCCAATTATATACCGAGACTATAGTATGTAGTTGGCTTTTACTTTAAAAATTAAAACTTGCACCCATTTTATTTTAATGGTATTCTAATAGTATACTCAAATGTAATTGGAGGTTGTAATGATGATTAACTTACATATCAATGATAATAACAAATTGAATACAACCACCACCTCAACCACTGTGTAAGCTGGTTGAGTTAATTTGGTATGCTATTATTAAAATGAATGCAAAATACAAAGTCAACTAGATCAGCTAATCACAAACTAAAAATGTATTGTGAGAAAAGTTGGATGGTTGGCTTTTTTATGTATTTAGACGATCCAACTGAGTAGAAATTTAGTTGGCAAGGAAAAGAGGAATCTATATGAGCAAAAATAAGGATAATATAAATGGGGGCCTGAATAGGTCGCTATCATCAGGACAGATGGAGATGATAGCTTTAGGTGGAACAATTGGTGTTGGATTATTCATGGGATCTACATCTACAATTAAATGGACTGGTCCTTCAGTATTATTGGCTTATGCAGTAGTAGGTGTATTACTATATGCGGTTATGCGAGCTTTAGGAGAAATGATCTATATAACACCAGGAACGGGATCATTTGCTGATTATGCAACTAACTACATACATCCACTGGCTGGGTATTTAACAAAATGGAGCAATATTTTCCAATATATTGTTGTAGGAATTAGTGAAGTTATCGCTGTTACTCAATATTTGAATTTTTGGTGGCCACATTTACCAGATTGGATTTCAGGATTAGTGGTTGTTATAACATTGACTTTGGCAAATCTTGCATCTGCCAAGGCGTATGGGACATTGGAATTTTATTTTGCGATGATAAAAGTTGTTACGATTATCTTAATGATAATTATTGGATTAATGGTTATCTTCCTTGGATTAGGAAATAACTGGCATGAGATTGGATTATCAAACCTTTGGAAACATGGTGGATTCTTTACAGGTGGATTTAAAGGATTTATGTTTTCTCTATCTATTATTGTTGGTTCTTATCAAGGAATTGAGTTACTAGGAATTACAGCTGGTGAAGCAGAAAATCCTAAACATGCAATCGTAGCATCTGTAAAATCAATTGTATGGAGAATTTTGATTTTCTATATTGGAGCAATTTTTGTGATTGTGACAATTTATCCATGGAATCAACTAGCTGCTGTTGGTTCACCATTTGTTGAAACATTTACTAAAGTAGGTATTGCTGGTGCAGCTGGAATTATTAACTTTGTTGTTCTTACAGCTGCAATGTCTGGGGCTAACTCAGGGATTTATAGTTCTAGTAGAATGTTATTTAAGTTATCAGTAGATAAAGAAGCACCAAGTATTTTTAGTAAGTTATCTAAACATGTGGTACCTAATATCGCTATTTTGACAATATCAAGTGGGATTTTGATTGGATTTATTTTGAACATTGTTCTTTCTATCTTTAGTAAATCTTCAGCTAACTTATTTGTAATTGTCTATAGTTCCAGTGTATTACCTGGATTAGTACCTTGGTTTGTAATTCTATTATCAGAATTACGTTTCCGTCGTCAAAATACACATATGCTAGAAGAACATCCATTTAAGATGCCGTTTTATCCATTATCTAATTATCTGGCAATCATTGCATTGGTAATAATAGTTCTCTTTATGTTTGTTAACCCTGATACACGAGTTTCAGTATCAGTCGGAGCAGTATTTCTATTATTATTGTCATTGATTTTCTTTATTAGACATGGAAAAGATGGACAAAAAGGAAAGAATTAAATATAGAAGAAAATAGTCGCATCAATTGCGACTATTTTTTTGTACCAATTTAATAGTATTATGAGAAATATTGTAATTTAACAAAAATATAGGTTGCTTTTATAGGGATGCTTTATTATTAAAATTCGTAATTTGATAATAAATATAGTTCTTACAGAGTCTAATTTTAGTTTTTACTAGAATGAACAAAAAATTAATTGTGTCTTTTTTTAAAGTATAATAAAAAATTTAATCGTAATAATAAGAGAAAATTTGAATTTTGTTAATCTGAATTATCATTGTTTTAGAATTATTACGACAATGTTTATAGCCTTTATATCAGCATTTATAAGGTGTTTTAAGTTTTGAATAGTGTTTGATGAGCATAATTCAGATTTCAATTTAATAGCAAAAAAATATATTTATAAAAGAAAAATTAAAATGTTGTAATTTTTTGGTAAGTATTATATAATCTAACCATGATATAAGATAACTTTTTTAACTGAGGAAAGGGGTAAATGAAATGAAGTTTAAAAAGCTATTAGCAGTTGGCGCTACTTTAGCAGTGTCAGCATTCACATTAGCTGCTTGTGGATCAAAGAGCGGCGATTCCGGCAAAACTCTTCACTGGGAAGACAGTGCTGAAATTTCCACATTAGACCCTTCTAAAGTAACAGACGTTGTTGGTTTTAACCAATTAAACAATGTTACTGAAGGTTTATATCGTTTAGGAAAAGACAGTAAGATTACACCAGGTCTTGCTACAAAGACAACCGTAAGTAAAGATGGCCTTACATATACATTTACTTTACGTAAGGATGCAAAATGGTCTAACGGTGATAAAGTAACCGCAAAAGACTTTGTATATTCCTGGCAACGTACAGTAAATCCTAAGACAGGTTCACAATATGCTTACCTATTCAGTGGTATTAAGAACGCTGACGCTATTATGGAAGGTAAGAAGTCAGTTTCTGAATTAGGTGTTAAAGCAGACGGTGACTACAAGTTAGTTGTTACATTAGATAAGAAGATTCCATACTTCAAGTTATTGATGGGATTCCCATTATTCTTCCCACAAAACCAAAAAGTTGTTGAAAAATATGGTAGCAAGTATGGTACAGCTTCTAAGTACTTCGTTTATGACGGACCTTTCAAGCAAGAAGGTTGGACAGGTTCTAACTTAAGCTGGAAATTAGTTAAGAACGATGATTACTGGGATAAGAAAGCTGTTAAATTAGACAAGATTACTTACCAAGTAGTTAAGGATTCTAATACAGGTTACAACTTATATCAATCTGGTAAGTTAGATGGTGCATTATTAAGTGCTGAACAAACAAAGCAATTAAAGGGACAAAAGAACTACACAGTCTTCCACGAAAGTACAACATTCTACTTACAATACAACCAAACAAAAGAAGAATTTAAGAACGCTAATATCCGTAAAGCAATTTCTTTAGCTATCAATCGTAAGGACTACTTAAAAGTTCTTGGTGGTGAAAATACAGCTGCTACATCTGTAACACCAGTTGGATTGACAAAAGTTAATGGAAAAGACTTCCAAAGCATTGTATCTGACAAGACAGATATGACATACAACAAAGCTAAAGCTAAAGAATTGTTCAACAAAGGTTTACAAGAATTAGGTAAAGACAAATTAGAATTTGCTATCTTGACAGATGATACAGACGCCGCTAAGAAGTCTGTTGAAGCTCTTCAAAGTCAATTGAAAGAAGCATTTGGTGATAAGGTAACAGTTAATACACAAACAGTTCCATTTAAGACACGTCTATCCCGTTCAACAAGCGGTGATTTCGATGTAGTATTATCAGCTTGGGGTGCAGACTTCGCTGATCCTATCTCATTCTTAGACTTGTTTACATCAAACAACGAACAAAATAATGGTAAGTGGAGCAATGCTGAATATGACAAGTTGATCGCTGCTTCTAAGAATGCTAGTTCTGCAAGTGATCGTTGGAGTGATCTAGAAAAAGCTGAAAAGATCTTACTTCAAGATCAAGGTGTAACACCACTTTACTACAGAAACCAAGCATGGATGGTAAATGATAAAGTTAAAGGTATCATCTACAATACAGCAGGTGCTAACTTGAACTTCAAGGATACCTACATCGCAAAATAATTTATAGAAGTTTAGTTCTAAAATTATTTAATAAATCGGGGGCTAGATTTAGATTTAGTCACCGATTTTATTTTACCCCACAGTTATTTATGAGATTTTTTTAATTTAAATAATAGAATGAAGGGACTAATTGATATGCGTAAATACTTATTAAAACGTGTTTTGTATATGCTGTTAACATTGTTCCTGGTTGCGACAATCACATTCTTCTTAATGAAATTGATGCCCGGAACACCATATACGAACCAAGCTAAAATGACAGCTTCACAAATTGAAATAATGAACAAACAATATGGTTTGGATAAACCTATTTGGGAACAATACTTGATTTACATTTTTGGTATGTTCCATGGTGATTTTGGAACTTCTTTCCAATATAGTAACCAACCAGTAGCATATTTAATTTCTAGTCGTTTAGGTGCTTCAATGCAACTAGGTTTACAAGCAATGATCTTCGGAGTTTTCTTCGGTGTAATTCTAGGTGCAGCTGCAGCTATCAAGCATAATACATGGGCTGATACAGGAGCAACAGTAATTGCGATTATTGGTAAATCTGTACCAAACTTCGTGTTAGCTATTTTGTTACAATACTATATTGCTTTGAAATTGGGCTGGTTCCCAATTGCAGGTTGGGGTCAATTCTCCAATACAATTTTACCAACAATTGCTTTAGGGGTAGGACCATTAGCTGAAACAGCTCGTTTTATCCGTACAAGTATGGTTGAAGTATTGAACTCTGATTATATTGAATTGGCTAAAGCAAAAGGCTTAAGTAAATTTGAAGTGGTTTATCACCATGCATTAAGAAACAGTTTGATTCCATTAGTTACATTATTAGGACCTTACACAGTTGCTTTAATGACAGGTTCTATGGTTATCGAAAATATCTTTAACATTCCAGGAATTGGGGAACAATTTGTTAAGTCAATTATGACTAATGATTACCCAACTATTATGGGGGTAACAATGGTCTTCTCAATCGGATTGGTAGTAGTTATTTTAATTACTGACATCATCTATGGATTGATTGATCCACGTATTAGACTTGAAGGAAATGGAGGGAATAAGTAATGGAAGAAAAATTAAAATTAAGTCCAGATAGTTTCGAACCTTTAGCAAAAGGCGAAGCTCAAGATAATGAAAAAATCGCTGCTCCCTCACTTACCTTTACACAAGATGTATGGTTAAGATTGAAGAAGAACAAAGGTGCAGTTGTCTCTTTGATTGTTATCTTGTTAATGGTGATTGTAGCATTTGGTTCAACACCATTCATTAATAAAAGTACATTAGTTAAATCTCAGCCACAATATGCAAACTTACCAGCTAAGGTTCCAGGTCTAGATGCAATTAATGGTCTTAATGGTAAGATTAAGCAAGGCGGTGTCTGGGTAGATGCTTATGCTAAAAATGATGTTCCAAAAGATAAGTATTTCTATTTAGGAACTGATTATTTAGGACGTTCATTAGCTCAACGTATTATTTACGGTACAAAAGTTTCATTGATTGTAGCTTTAGTCGCAACATTCTTTGATTTAACAGTTGGGGTCGCCTATGGTATCATCTCAGGATGGAAAGGGGGTAGAGTAGATAATGTTATGCAACGTATTATCGAAATTATTTCCTCTATCCCTAACCTTGTTATCGTTGTTTTGATGCTGGTAGTATTGAAGCCAGGTATGACTTCTATTATCTTAGCTATCGCAATTTCTTCATGGACAACCATGGCTCGTATGATTCGTGCCGAAACGCTGTCCTTGAAAACACAAGAATATGTATTAGCCGCAAGAACATTAGGTGAGTCACCTACAAAAATTGCATGGAAACACTTGGTACCAAACTTATCAAGTATCATCATTATTCAAACAATGTACACAATTCCATCAGCTATCTTCTTCGAAGCATTCTTGAGCTTTATCGGTATCGGTATTACAGCTCCAGAAACTTCTTTAGGGGTATTGTTGAATGAAGGACAAAAGAACTTCCAATTCTTACCATATCAAATGTGGTATCCAGCAATTGTATTGTGTGTATTGATGATTGCATTTAACCTTTTAGGTGACGGTTTACGTGATGCATTCGATCCAAAGACAAGAAGGTAGGTTTTAAACAATGGCAGAAAGAATTTTAGATGTTAAAAATTTAAAAGTGGATTTCCACACCTATGCCGGCGAAGTTAAAGCCATCCGCGATGTGAGTTTCCACTTAGATAAAGGTGAAACCCTAGCAATTGTAGGGGAATCAGGTTCAGGTAAGTCTGTTACAACTAAAGCAATAATTGGTCTTTTAGCAAATAACGCTAAGGTTGTTGGTGGTGAAATTAACTTCAACGGACAAGATATTTTGAAGAAATCAGAAAAAGAAATGCAATCCGTTCGAGGAAAAGAGATTTCCATGATTTTCCAAGATCCAATGACTTCTTTAGACCCAACAATGAAAATTGGACAACAAATTGCTGAACCTCTAATGAAACATAAAGGCATGAATAAGAAGGATGCTTGGGCAAAAGCTCTTGATATGTTAAAGGCTGTTGGAATTACAAATGCTGAAAAACGTATCAATGACTATCCACACCAATTTTCAGGTGGTATGCGTCAACGTATCGTAATTGCGATTGCATTGGTATGTGATCCTGAAATTTTGATTGCTGATGAACCAACAACTGCGTTAGACGTTACTGTTCAAGCACAAATCTTGGATTTAATGAAAGAAATGCAAGCTAAAGTAAAAACATCTATTATCTTCATCACTCACGATTTAGGTGTTGTAGCTGGTATGGCTGATAGAGTAGCTGTTATGTATGCTGGAGAACTTTTAGAATATGGTACAGTTGATGAAGTATTTTATAACCCACAACATCCATATACTTGGGGACTTTTGAATTCCATGCCAACTTTAGCAAGTGATAAGTTAGAATCTATTCCAGGAACACCACCAGATTTACTTGATCCACCAAAAGGCGATCCTTTTGCTCCAAGAAATCCATATGCGATGAAGATTGATGCTGAACAAAAGCCACCATTCTTCAAGGTGTCAGATACACATTATGCTGCTACATGGTTGTTACATCCAGACGCTCCTAAAGTAACACCACCTGAAGAAATTGTTAGACGTCAGCAAAAGTATGCAGAATTAATGGCTAAAAAGAAAGATTAACAGAAAGGATGAGAATTAATGCCAGAAAGAAAAAAATTGTTACAAGTTAAGCATTTAAAACAATACTTTACTTCCGGTAAGTCCACTGTTAAGGCTGTTGATGATGTTACTTTTGACATTTACGAAGGTGAAACATTTGGACTTGTAGGAGAATCAGGTTCAGGTAAAACAACAACAGGACGTAGTATTATTCGTTTATACGATCCAACTAATGGGGAAATTATTTTCGATGGAAAAGATGTCAGCAAGTTAAAATCACGTGCTGATAAGCGTGAATTCAATCGTAAAATGCAAATGATCTTCCAAGATCCATATGCTTCCCTAAATCCAAGAATGACAGTTGAAGATATTATCGCTGAAGGTATTGATATTCATGGTTTGGCCAAGAGTAAGAAAGAACGTTCAGAAATGGTTGAAAATCTACTTGAAACAGTTGGTTTGAATCGTGATCATGCTAGTCGTTATCCACATGAATTCTCTGGTGGTCAACGTCAACGTATAGGGATTGCTCGTGCATTGGCCGTACAACCTAAGTTTATCATTGCTGACGAACCTATTTCAGCTTTGGACGTTTCTATTCAAGCTCAGGTAGTTAACTTATTGAAAGATCTTCAAGAAGAAAAGGGATTAACATATCTTTTTATTGCTCATGATTTGTCGATGGTTAAGTTTATCTCCGATAGAATTGGGGTTATGCATTACGGAAGGTTGTTAGAAGTAGGTCCAGCTGATGATGTTTATGATAAGCCTTTGCATGACTATACTAAGAGTTTGATTTCTGCAGTTCCAATTCCAGATCCTGAAATTGAACGTCAACGTCATAGAATTGACTATGATCCTTCTATTGAAGATGACGATGGTGATAAGGTTCGTTCTTTACATGAAATTACACCAGGTCATTTTGTAAGATGTACGGATGATGAAGTGGAAATGTATAAGAAAAAAGCTGCTGAATACGAAAAATAAGTAATTAGAAAATAAAATTAATATCGCACCATTTCCTAGTTATTAAACTTTGAGATGGTGCGATTTTTGTTTATTATGATAAATTATTTCTGTTGTTGATCTTCTTCTTTAATATGAGCGTGTACAAAGTAACGATAAATCGCCATACCGACGATCAATAATAAAATACCGACGATATTTAAGATTAAGTTCTTATAGTCATCATGGATAATTAGTAAGTTTCGTAATAAAGCTGTTAGTCCAAGTCCCATCAATAAAGTAATAGATACGTGACCATTATTTTTAAGAGAACTAATCACAATCATGAAAAATTCAAACAGTAAAAAGAAAACTATAATCTTATCAATCATAAGGTAAATGTCACTAGTTGTAGGCTCAAGTGCAATTTGGAAAAGATGAATAATTTCTTTTGCGATTTGAATTAGTAAAACTATTCCCAACAAAATTATAACCACGAAACTAAGTACACTGAAAAGTTGGGCAAACTTATCTGCGTATTTTTGAATTAACCTTGAGAATCTCAAAATAGTGTACCCCCTAGTCTAATAATACTAACGTTAAACGGCATACTTTTTATACACATAGTGTACTAAATAACAAGCTAAAACGAAAGGAATTGTGCAGTATAAAGCGACACGTTGATTAGGATCGAACCAAATTAACACACAAGATAAAATGCTGGTAATTAAAGCGAACAGTGGAATAACGGGATACCAAGGTGTCTTGTATTTTAACTCAGATAAAGAATGTCCGGATTTTAAAAAGTGTTTTCGGAAATTAAGTTCTGCTAAAGCAATAGCTGCCCAAACAATTACAACTGCTAATCCAGAAACAGAAACCAAGACTAGGTAGATAGTATCTGCTGCAAAAATACTTGAAAGCAGAGCTAACAATCCACCAATCATACTTAAACATAGTGCAATGACAGGAATACCATTTTTATTAGTTTTTGAGATATTTTTAGGAATTGTTCCTTCATTTCCTAATGACCAGAGCATGCGAGTTGATGCATATAATCCGGAATTGGCCGCAGAAATAATGGCAGTTAGAACGACAAAATTCATAATATCAGCTGCATAAGGAATACCCATCATTTTTAAAACATAAACAAATGGGCTTTGCGTAACTCCAGCTTTTTGGTAAGGGATAAGAGCGGCCATAACAACAATGCTTCCAATGAAAAAGATAACCAACCTCCAAAGAGTTGTGTGAATAGCTTTAGGGATAGTTTTATCAGGTTCTTTTGCCTCACCAGCTGTAATGGCAATTAATTCAGTACCGGAAAAGGCAAAATTAACAGTTAACATAGTCGTGAAAACACCACTAAATCCATTAGGAAAAATACCATTTTTATATAGGTTACTAATGCCGGGAGCATGAGTGAAATTATTTAAGGGAATAATTCCAACCATTGCTAGGATACCAAGTAAGATAAAGGCTACAATTGCAAAAACCTTAATTGCAGAGAACCAAAATTCACTTTCAGCGAAAACTTTAACTGAATAGGCATTGGAAAGAAATATTAATATAATAAAAATAGCACTCCAAATCCAAACGGGAGTATGAGGAAACCATTCTTGCATGATGAGTCCAGCAGCTGTAAATTCTGAGCCCAGAGCAATCGTCCAGGTTAACCAATATAAAATCGCGACAGTAAAGCCAGTACCTTCGCCGATATACTTTTTAGCATAAACATGGAAAGCACCAGTATAAGGCATTGCTACTGACAGTTCGCCAAGACATAACATCACCGAGTAAACAATTAAAGCTCCAATTAAATAGGCAATGATAGTACCAATTGGCCCAGCTTGATGGATTGTGTAACCTGAACTTAAAAATAGTCCAGTTCCAATAACACCACCTAAGGAAATCATACGAATATGACGAGTTTCCATTTTACGATTAAGATGTGTTTTCTTAGACATATTTAATCCTCATTTCTTGAAATTACAGTAATTATAATTATTATTATAACTTTAAATTAATTTTAGATTAGATTATAATTAGTATATTAACATGAAAAAGTAGGTGAGTAAACGTGGATTTTACAGAGTTTTTAACTAACCATACAGTTGTTTTAGATGGAGCGATGTCAACTCCTCTTGAAAGATTGGGTGCAGATACAAATAATGATTTGTGGACAGCTAAAGCTTTGATTGATAATGAAGAATTGGTATATGAAGTTCATAAAATGTATTTCGAAGCTGGAGCGGATCTAATAATTACGGATACTTATCAAGCTAATGTTCAAGCCTTTGAAAAAGTTGGATATAGTGAAAAAGAAGCTAGAAATTTGATTAAAAAAGCAGTGAAAATAGCACAAAAAGCACGTGATGATTATGAAAATAAAACAGGAAAGCATAATTATATTGCTGGAACAATTGGTCCATATGGTGCTTACCTAGCTAACGGAAGCGAGTATAGAGGAGATTATGAGTTATCTGTTGAAGAATATCAACAATTCCATTTACCAAGGATTGAAGAATTGGTAAATGCAGAGGTCGATATCTTAGCTATTGAAACTCAACCTAAGTTAGATGAAGTGCTAGCAATTCTAGAATTGTTAAAGGAAAAATATCCGCAACAAAAAGTGTATGTTTCTTATACTTTGAGCGATGATGATACAATCAGCGATGGAACACCATTGCCTAGAGCTATCCACGCACTTGAGGATTATTCGCAAGTAATAGCAGTAGGAATCAATTGTGTAAAGCTAGAGTTAGTAGAACCGGCTTTAAAAAATATGAAAGAAATCACAGATAAGCACTTAATAGTATATCCTAATTCAAGTGCGGTCTATGATCCTAAGAGTAAGACTTGGTCCCAACCTAAAACTAGTGCAACCTTTGAAGAATTGATTCCTAATTGGTATGAGGCAGGAGCCAGAATTATTGGTGGTTGTTGTACAACAGGACCGAAGGAAATCAAAGCAGTGGCGGATTTTATTAAGTGTAATAAATAATATTATAAAGGTCATCTATCATGGGATAGGTGGCTTTTTTGTCGTTTAAGAATGAATTTTAACCGTTTAATAAAAATAGTGAACCATTCATATAAAGAGACGTAAAATGTACTTTAACTATGCTATATTAAAGGTGGAAAGGGGGAATCAAAGATGAAAGTTAACATTAATATTGATGAAAATTTAGTAGAAGATAGAGCAGAATTTTATCTACAAGAAATGACTGATAAAATTACAAGAATTGCTAAAGAGTTAACTAACGATAATAGTGGATTATGGTGCTATAAAAATAAAGATATTATTCCCGTAAAATATGAAGAAATTATTCTAATTCAAAGTGAAAATAATATAGTTATGGTTTATACAAATGAAGATAGCTATGAATATCGTGGTAGATTGTATCAGGTAAAAGATGAGTTACCAAATATGTTTATAGAAGCTTCTAGAAGTGCAATTTTTAATTATCGAAAGATTGATCATTTGGAAATTCTAGGAAGTGGCATGATTGACGTAATCTTAGAAAATCAAATGAGAGTAGGGATTTCAAGAAGAAAAATTAGAATTTTGAAAGAGAGGTTGGGACTATGACAATAAAAAAAATTGCTAAACGCGGGATTGATGGTATTACTTACGGTGTGACGATAGGTATGATTCTTTCGTTAATCTTTTCATATTTAGCTGGTAGCAGTAGTTACTACCCTTCCACTCCAGCTTTTGTGGCAGAGTTTAATAATAATCTAACAGCAACACTTATTTCAGTATTGTTATGGATGGTAGTTGGATTATTTTCAGCATACGCAAGCATAATTTTTGAATTGAAAAATATATCTTTGCTAATTAAAACTGTGATTCATTTTTGCTTAGTATATGCAATTGTGTTGGCAGTAGGAATATATTTGAAGTGGTTCACGACTAATGGATTTATCTTAGTTACCATCTCGTTTGTAGTCGTTTATACTACTATCTGGGTAATTACATGGTTAACGATAAAGAATGACATTAAAAGGATAAATCAACAAATAACAAAGTTAAAAGAAAAATAAAAATTTATGTAGTAGTAAACCTTATTAAAAAGTGTTAGAATTAATCTGTAATAATTCTAAACTAACTTTGGAAGGGGAAATTATTATGGCAATGAATCCTAGCAAAGCGCAAGATGTGTGGAAAGATATTGGAAAGAGTGTACAATTTACAGTTCTTGAATTAAAGCGTGAAAATCAAGCTCATGAACAAGAAGTGATCCAAGAATTTGCAGATCGTTATCAAGCAATTATCCGTTCTTTGAGAATTAGGAATGGCGATGGTTACTTAAAAGCATCTTTCGGTATCAGTAATGAAGCTTGGGATTATCTATTCCCTAATGCTCCCAAGCCCAAGGAACTAGAAACGTATAAAACAATCAGTGGTCCAAAATACTCAATGCCTGCAAGTAAAGGCGACTTATTCTTCCATATTCGTGCCGATAGCGAAGCATATGTGTACGAAGCAATGAGTCAATTCCGCAGGTTCCTTGAAGACATTACAACAGTTGTTGATGAAACTAAAGGTTTCCGTTATTTTGAAGGCCGTGCTATTATTGGCTTTATTGATGGAACAGAAGCTCCACAAGTAGAAGATGCTGCTGATTACGCAATCATTGGTGATGAAGATCCATTCTTTGAAAATGGTTCATATGCATTTGCTCAAAAGTGGAAACATAACATGGACTTCTGGAATCATATGAAGACTGAGGAACAAGAAAAAGCTGTTGGTCGTGAGAAATTTACTGACCTAGAACTTGAAGATGAAGATAAGTTTAAGAATGCTCATAACGTAGCATCTAAGGCTGAAATTGATGGTGAGGAACAAAAGATTGTACGTATGAACGTTCCATATTCTGATCCAGCACAAAATAATACTGGTACCTACTTTATTGGATATGCACGTCATTGGAAAGTAACCAAAATGATGTTACAAAATATGGTAGATAAATCAGACTTCTTGTTGACATTCTCCGATATTTTATCAGGTCAATTATTCTTCATTCCTTCACGTGATATGTTGGATAAGATAGCTGATGGTGAATTGAATAAATAATATAGGTGAAAATAATAACTTAGCTCAAAAGATTACTATAGTCTTTTGGGCTTTTTACATTCTGTAAAGATACAAAATTAAATAAATGTCCGATAAATGATTAAAAGTATTGCTTTGATGATATAAGCATATTATTATCAGAATAGATAGTTTATTATTTTATTGGGTGTTTGAGAAAAGGGGGAGTTCGATGCACCAAAATGATTTAAGGGTGAGAAAGACTCGCGCAAAGATAAAAAGGGCATTGATCGAAACTATTAACGAAAAAGGTTTTGGAAATCTAACAGTATCTGATATTACTGAAAGAGCTGGAATTAACCGAGGAACTTTCTATATTCATTACAAGGGTAAACAAGATTTGTTGGAACAATTAGAGGAAGCTATATATTCTGACATTATACAGTTATTCCATGATAATGGAACAATTTCCTCAGTGACTAGTTATGAAGATTTGAACAGACAATTTTTTCAAAAGTTTTCGGCCTACATTTATGGAGAGCGAGACTTTATCTTAGCGATGGTGTTAGGAAATGGTGACCCAATGTTTTACCATAAAATTAAGCAAATCTTGACTCGAGAATTGCTTAAAAGGATGGAGTATTTAGGTATCAAGATGAGTGACGAGATACCACACGAATATATCGAAGAATATGCAATCGGTAGCATGTTAAATTTATCAATTTATTGGTTGGAAAAGGATAATCCTGAACCACCAAATGAATTTGCAAAAATAATGATGCGTACACGAACAAAAGCACCATTAGCATTTGCGGTTAAGGAATAATTGCTAGAGGTGAGGATAATGTATTCAGAAAATAAACGTAATTTCGATGTGTTTAGTTTGGTCATAGGTATTTTGCTAATATTCTTAGGAGGATATTCCTTATATCGTCCAGATACGACACTGGCTTTTATCTCAATCATGATGGGGATGATAGCCATTATTAAAGGAATTTATGAATTATGGTTCAGACGTGGAATATCATTTTGGCTAGGAGAAAAATCTGGTTGGCTCTTAGTTATGGGTATTTTAGATATTATTTTAGGCCTTATATTCATTTTTAAGATCGCAGTTGGTGCAAGCTTTATAGCGGTAATTTTTGCTGTTTGGTTTATTTTTGATGCAATAACTCAACTTGCAACAGCCAATTTCTTTAAGAGATTAGATAAAGGGTATTATTGGGTAATTGTCATTTTAAGCATTTTGTCCTTAATTATGGGGATAATGCTATTATTTAACCCAATGTTATCAGCTCTAACAATTGTATGGATTATTTCTATATATTTGATTACAATTGGAATTTTAAAAATTATTCAAGCATTCTAAAAGAAGAATAGCAGCCTTTGATTTAAAATAATCAAGAGCTGCTATTTTTTGTGGTTAAATTAAGCTAGACTATCTAAAAATTGTAGTACACTTTCATAGTCTGGTTCATTTGTTTGTTCAATAACTAATTCACGATATAAAACCTTACCGTCATTATCTAACACCCAAACGCTACGAGCATCAGTATCATTATCAGCAACATAAAGACCAGTATTCTTACCAAAATCGAAAGCTTTGTCAGAAAGAAGTTGCATATTCTTAACTCCTTCAGCTGCACACCAATTTGCTTGTTCTTCAATTGTGTTTGTAGAAACTGTATAGAAAGCGATGTTGGAATATTTGTCTACATCTTGATTAAATTTTTTAGTAGAAATACTACATACTCTAGTGTTGATGTCAGGAACAACACTGATAAATGTCACTTTCTTTAATAAATCAGAACTACTTACATTTTCACCTTTGGCATTTTGAACTGTAAATTCTGGGAAAACTCCATTAACATCTACAGGAGTTCCGTTAGTTGATAGGGGTTCGTCATGACGAGTAATTTTCATAATTAATCGATCCTTTCGTTATGTACTATCTTAATTATAGAACGAGTGAGCTTAATAGTGGTAAATATATGCTTGTAAAAATATTTCGTAAAACTTAACGTTCGTATAATTATTATAAACGAACATTAGTATGTTAAGCATTATCATTATTTTTATATTAGAAATGCTAATTTTATGTTGATTAATCACGAAATACCATATATATTTTAAAGTGTAATATATGAACTATTAAAGTAGTTGTTTGTTTTATTGTTCGTTTTTTTAAAAAACAGGAGGTACAAAAGTGAGAAGTAATCGATATGTTGTTGCCTTAGCGGGTGTTATCTTTCATTTAATGATTGGTTCAGTTTATGCTTGGAGTGTTTATGCAAAGCCTATTGCAAGTCAAACTTCTTGGTCAGAATCAGCTATTTCATTTGCTTTTAGTCTGGCTATTTTCTTCTTGGGAATGTCTGCAGCTTTCATGGGCCGCTTAGTTGAAAGATTCGGTCCTACAGTGACAGGAACTATTTCAGCTCTCTTATTTGGAACAGGTATCATTTTGACAGGTGTTTCAATTCATTTGAATCAATTATGGATGCTTTACTTGTCATATGGGGTAATCGGAGGATTAGGATTAGGTTCTGGTTATGTAACTCCTGTTTCTACAATTATCAAATGGTTCCCAGATAAGCGCGGCTTAGCAACAGGTTTGGCTATCATGGGATTCGGATTTGCTGCTTTACTTACAAGTCCAATTGCACAAAGATTAATGAGTGTAGTAGGGTTAGAAACAACATTTTACATTTTAGGTGCATTCTACATGATTGTTATGCTTATTGCAGCACAATTTATTAAGCGTCCTAAAGAAGGCGATGTTCCAGAAGTAGCAGTTGCTAAAGGTAATAAAGTTAGTTTAGGTGCTCAACTTACAGCTAACCAAGCTTTAAAAACTAAAGCATTCTACTCTTTATGGTTCATGTTGTTCATCAACATTACTTGTGGAATTGGTTTAGTATCTGCAGCTTCACCTATGGCCCAAGAAATGACTGCTATGAATGCAGGTGCAGCAGCTGTTATGGTAGGTATTATCGGATTATTTAACGGTTTTGGTCGTCTTATCTGGGCAACATTATCTGACTATATCGGTAGACCTTTAACATTTAGTTTGATCTTCATTGTAGATATTATCATGTTAGCAACATTACTAATTTTCCACGTACCAATGGTATTTGTTGTAGCATTATGCTTGTTAATGTCATGCTATGGCGCTGGTTTCTCAGTAATCCCTGCATATCTAGGTGATGTATTTGGTACAAAAGAATTAGGTGCTATCCACGGTTACATCTTAACTGCATGGGCAATGGCAGGTATGGTTGGTCCAGTTTTACTATCTTACACTCACCAAATGTTACATAGTTATGCAACAACAATTATAACTTTCATTATTGTTGATATGGTAGCATTGTTTGTCTCCTTCTGGGTACAACGTGACATTTTGAGAATTAAGAAACAAGTATTTGAAAAATAAACTAGTATTGAATTGAAAATATATTGTTCAAAGCATAATAATTGTTGTGTAACCGCTTGTATGTTATAATTTTTCTAAATTAAAAAAGAGAGGTATGGGCGATGGCAATACTTAGCTTACAGAATGTAGGATATAAAGTTGATACTAATGAGATATTGAAAAATATAAATCTAGACGTCAATGAAAATGAATTTATAACAATCACCGGTCCTTCGGGTGGAGGGAAAAGTACTTTATTAAAGATAATAGCTACTTTACTAACTGCGACAACTGGAGAAATTTTCTTTGATGGAAAAAATCAAGATGAGTATGCGATAACTGAATATCGTCAACAAGTATCATACTGTTTCCAACAACCTAGTTTATTTGGAGAGACAGTATTTGATAATTTGAGTTTTCCTTATGAGATTCGTCAAAAAGAATTTGATGAAAAATCTGCAATTGAAGCTTTGAAATCTGTAAACTTACCAGAAACTTATTTACATAAGGATGTTAATAGTTTATCTGGTGGTGAGCGTCAACGAGTAGCTTTATTAAGAAATACGATGTTTTTACCAAAAGTTTTGTTGTTAGATGAAGTAACGGTAGGGTTAGATGCTCGTTCAATTGAAATTGTGCATGAATTTATTGATAAGATTTGGAAACAAGGAGTAACAATTCTACAAATTCCACATCATGAAGGAGAAATTAAGCAAGCTAATAAAATAATTTGGGTAGAGGAAGGGATGATTAAAGATGTCACAACTAAGCGTTAATAATTTATCTTTAGCATTGGCTTTTGCATTAGTATTAGTAGCCGTTTATATTAGTAACCGTGAAAAATTAGGTTTAACAAAGGATATTTTTTATAGTATTTCCCGGGCAATAGTCCAACTTGTAATCGTAGGATATATTCTTAAATATATCTTCAATGTAAATAATGCTGTCTTAACAGCAGCAATGAGTTTCTTTATTGTGTTAAATGCTGCCTACAATGCTCATAAGCGAAATCCTAATGACCACAAGAGTTACTTTAATTCATTATTAGCTATTTTTGTTAGTACATATGTAACTATGGGAGTATTAGTAGCTTCCGGTTCAATTAGATTTATTCCATCTCAAATTGTTCCTATCAGTGGAATGATTGCAAGTAACTCTATGGTTGCAATTGGTCTTTGCTACAGAAATTTAAATACACTTTTTAAAAACCAAAGACAACAGGTTTTAGAAAAATTGGCCTTAGGAGCATCTATGAAGCAAGCTTCATTACCTTTATTACATGCAAGTATTAAGACTGCGATGCAACCAACGATAGATTCTGCAAAAACAGTTGGTTTGGTAAGTTTACCAGGAATGATGTCAGGTTTGATTTTTGCTGGAGTAGATCCAGTAAGAGCAATTAAGTATCAGATTATGGTTACGTTCATGCTTTTATCGGCCACGAGTTTAGGATCAATTATTGCAGGATATCGAACATATAAAGATTACTATAATGAAAAACTACAATTGAGAGTAAAATAACAAGGAAGACTGATTCTATAAGTTAGATTAGAAATTTAAATTAATAGAAAAAATACTGGAGTGTAGAATAAAGAAAAAAGTTTTACAGTTACTTAAGATGGTAGCTGTAAAACTTTTTTAATATGTTCTGATATAATAAAAACAGGAAGAATAATAAAATTCTTCCTGCTATATAATCTCTGATGGGTGGTCAGGGGATCGAACCCTGGACCCACGGATTAAGAGTCCGTTGCTCTGCCAGCTGAGCTAACCACCCATAACTCATCAACGAATAATATAATAACAAAAATTTTGTACCCATGCAAGCTTTTTTTGAAATATTATTCAAAAAAATAAGAGTTAATAAATAGTTTTACCTTTATATAACTATAAATATTTGTCCAACAGATAAGAATAACGGTTTAAATAGATTTTTATGACATAAATTAGTAAAAAAAGATATATATCAGATATAAGAAAAGAGGAGTAAATATGTCATATATTGAAGTAAAAAATTGTACTAAAATCTATCAGATGGGTGATAGCACAATTTATGCTAACAAAGATATAAGTTTTTCGATTGAACAAGGCGAATTAGTGATAATTTTAGGAACATCTGGCGCAGGTAAATCAACGTTATTAAATATAATTGGTGGTATGGATACTAATACTAGTGGAAATGTCATTATTGATGGTAATGACATTTCACAGTATAACAAGAGACAGTTAACTACATATCGCCGTAAAGATGTTGGTTTTGTTTTTCAATTTTACAATTTGGTTCCAAACTTAACAGCGAAAGAAAATGTAGAACTCGCTTCTGAGATTGTAAAAGATGCAATGAAAGCAGAAGAAGCTTTAGAAAATGTCGGCTTAGGAGAGAGAATGGATAATTTTCCAGCACAATTATCAGGTGGTGAGCAGCAAAGAGTGGCAATAGCACGTGCAGTGGCTAAAAAACCTAAAATTTTGTTGTGTGATGAGCCAACTGGTGCTTTGGATTACAATACTGGGAAACAAGTATTAAAAATCTTACAAGATATGAGTGTTAAGAATCATTCAACAGTTATTATTGTTACACATAATGCGGCACTAGCTCCGATTGGAAATCAAGTTATCCATATCCATGATGGACAGGTTAAAGAAATTACTAGAAATGATAATCCGGCAGATATTTCATCAATCGAATGGTAGGTGAGGTGAAATGAGTAAGAAGATTTTATGGAAAGATGCATTTCAAGCTATTACTAGCTCACTGGGTAGATTTATCGCTATTTTTCTATTAATGATGCTAGGCTCGTTTACATTAATAGGACTAAAAATTACCGGGCCAGATATGAGAGAAACTGCGACTGATTTTTACCGACAACACAAATTAGCAGATACAACTGTGGTATCTAATTACGGCTTAGATTCTAATGATGTTCGTGTAATAAAAGATTATTCAAAAATTAAAAACTATGATTTAGGTTATTTTCAAGATACTAGGGTAAATAACGGGCAAACGGTAGTTAGGGTATTTTCTAATCCAAAGAATATTTCAACCTATGAGTTGGTAAGTGGTAAGATGCCGCATAAAAGTAACGAAATTGCGCTTAGTTATTTATTAAAAGGAAAATATAAAATTGGACAAACAATTAGTTTAGATAAAAATACAAGTTTAAAGCACGAAAAATTTAGAATTACGGGGTTCGTTCGTTCAAGTGAGTATTTGGATAAAAATGATCTCGGCCAAACTAATGTAGGTACAGGGCAATTAAATGGAGTAGCAGCTGTTGCGAAAAAAGCATTTAAGACTAAAGTATATACAATTGCAAGAATTAGATATAAAAATACTGCAAACATGAATCCCTATTCTGCGCAATATAGGAATACTGTTGAGAAGTATCAGAAAACAATAAAAGATAGGCTAGATAAGAATAGCCAGAATAAATTAAATAAATATCAAAATGAAATTAAGCAGGCTAGAAACCAGATAATGCAAGGAAAAGAACAGATAAATCAGGTGAAATTATTTTCTTCGGCACGAGCTAGTCAGCTTGAAAAAGAAATTAGCCAAAAAGAAATAGAATTGAATAAAGAAGAACAAAGTATAAAACAACTAGATTATCCAACTTATAACGTGCATAGTCGCGATTATAACCCAGGTTATACTTTATATCGATCTAATTCTGAAAGAATAGACATTCTAGCTAATATTTTTCCTGTAATTCTATTTGCAATTGCGGCGTTAGTTTGTTTGACTACAATGACAAGATTTGTAGACGAGGAAAGAATAAATATAGGAACGTTAAAGGCATTGGGATACAGTGACAGTGATGTTAAAAAGAAATTTGTTTTATATAGCTTAGTTTCAGGAATCCTTGGAATCTTATTAGGCGCAACTTTAGGATATACTTTTCTGCCAAGACTAATTTACAAAGCTTATACTACTAATTTAACGATGCCTGAAGTTAAGTTACAATTTTCATGGATATATTTATTAGTAACATTGGCTATTGGACTATTATGTACAACTTTCGCGGCTTTGTGGGCTTTGAGAAGAACGTTAAATGAAAAACCAGCGAAATTACTATTACCAAAGGTACCAAAAAAAGGCGCACGGATTTTACTAGAAAGAATTACGCCACTTTGGAATCGAATGAGTTTTACTTATAAAGTAACAGCGCGGAATCTTTTCCGTTATAAAAGTAGAATGTTGATGACGATTTTTGGAGTAGCTGGATGTACAGGTCTATTGGTAATGGGATTTGGTATAAAAGATTCGTTGAATGGAATTAGTGAGATACAGTATAAAAATATCATTAAGTATGATTTAGTAACTGTGCAACGAAATAATTTAACTAAGAAGCAACAAAATAAGCTAGATGAAGTATTAAATAGCGATGAAATTAAGCTGTATAAAGATGTGCATTATGAACAACTAACGAAAAAAGCTGGAGTAGATGATACAGAACAAATGATAAGTCTACTTGTACCAAATTCGAATAAAAATTTGGATAAGTTTATTGGATTGCATGAGCGCAAGACTAATAAAGAGTTGAAATTAACAGACAATAGTGTAATTATCTCTGAAAAACTAGCGAATCTATTAGACGCAAAAAAGAATAGTGCAATTACTTTAAAAGATGATGAAGGGAAATGGCATAAGTTTAAAGTAACAGATATTACAGAGATGTATATGGGACATTATATGTTTGTGGGAAAACAAGCATATCAAAGAAGTATGGACAAAAAATACACGACTAATGGAGAGTTGGTGACTCTTAGAAATAAAAGTAATAAAAATGTTCAAGAAATGTCTGAAAGATTTATAAAAACGAATGCAATTAGTGTAATCTCACAAAATATAAATAATAAAAAGACAATTGACAATGTTATGAATGGATTGGGTAGAGTAATCTTTATTTTAATTGGAATAGCAGTAATTTTAGCTGTAGTGGTAATCTATAATTTGACTAACATCAACGTGTCAGAAAGAATAAGAGAACTATCGACAATTAAGGTGCTGGGATTCTATGATAAGGAAGTTACAATGTATATTTATCGAGAAACGATAATTTTATCGTTCATAGGAATTTTATTTGGATATTTACTTGGTGAGTGGCTGCATAATTTTATAATTACAAGCTTACCACCAACCAATGCGATGTTTGATCCTAACATGTGTGCGATGAATTATATTTTATCAGGAGCAATTCCACTGATTGTAACACTAATTCTAGCTTTTGTAATGCATAGGAGGATACGTTCAATAGACATGTTAGAAGCTCTAAAATCTGTCGATTAGAATAATAAAAAAACAGATAGAACGAATCGTCCTACCTGTTTAATAGATCTCTGATGGGTGGTCAGGGGATCGAACCCTGGACCCACGGATTAAGAGTCCGTTGCTCTGCCAGCTGAGCTAACCACCCATAGCGTATCAACAAGAAATATATTACCAGAATTTATAACGTTACGCAAGAATTTTTTTAAAAAATAAGTTATTTCTAGAGTATTTCCACTGAAAACATGTATAATATAAAGCAAAATTCTAATGAGAGGCAGGAAAATATATGGCTGTTATCTATACTAGAAAAGCTATGATTGATGATTTAGATAAAATTATGTCAATTGTTGAAGATGCAAGAGAATTGTTTAAAAACGATAAAATTCCTCAATGGCAAGGAAGTTATCCTGATGAAGAACGATTTAAAGAAGATATAAATAATGAAGAAGCTTACGTACTAATAGTAGGTGATGAAGTAGCAGGTATAGGAGTATTAACTACTGAGCGACAAGAAAATTATGATGCCATAGAAGAAGGTAGTTGGAAACGTGATGACGATTATGCAGCTATTCATCGCGCCGCAATTTCAAGTAAATTCAGAGGAATGCATCTAAGCAATTACTTATTTAGTGGATTAATTACAATCGGCGTTCAAAAAGGATATAAAGATTTTAGAATAGATACTCATCCAGGAAATGAACGAATGAAAGGATTATCAGAAAAGTTTGGTTTTGAAAAACGTGGCATAATTTATGTTGATGAAAAAATTGAACCAATCAGATATGCTTATGAATTAAATTTATAGAGTGAAAAATAAGGTTGAAAAGTTTAGCGACTTTTCAACCTTATTGCGTCTAGTTGTTAAGAGCCCGACTTAGCTAACTAAGAGTGAGTGAACATTAGTTACTAACTCTGAAAATTCCCAGTTAAATCAGAGTCATGCCATATTCCAAGGAGAATGTGTTCCAAGAATCTAACTCAAGGGATATAGAATCTTGGATTGGAAAATGGAACTAATATTATCAACTTTAAAGCTAGTTAAAGCCCATCTGTATTATAGCATGTTTGCTTTTGAAAATAATATTTTTTTCAACATTTCATTGAAAATGTCTTGCAAAAAGTAAAAATGACGATATAAATATAGGACCAATTTTCTAATTTATGCAAATCAAACGTTTACTTGCACAAATTAGAAAATTGGTCCTATATCCAAAACCTACTTTACTAATTTTCTTAATCTCCAGAATAGAGGGACTGCTACAAGAGCACCAACTAATCCTTGGATGACATTCATAGGAACAGCTATGATACCAGTGGAGAACTTGTAAAGAAGAGAGTCAGAAACTAAATATCCTAAAACCATAAATAATACACCGGCAATTAAAGAAACAATAAGTGATTTAGCAGAAATTTTCTTATCTTCGGTTAATTTACCAACGATAAAGCCTTCTAATCCATGAACAATCAAAGAAAATACCATATATTGAGGATAACCAGAAATTAAATCTAACAAAAATCCACTAAGGCCGCCAACAACACCGCCTTTTTTAGAACCAAAAAGCCAAGCTGCTAGAAAAATACCAGTATCACAGAGATTGACATTCCCATGTGTCATAGGAATAGGTATCAAAAAAACACGAGCAATAGCGACGTTAGCAGCCACAATAACAGCAAGTAAGGTAAGCTGGTGTGTATTAACTAAATTATTAGTTTTCATAATTTTCACCTTCGTTTTTAAGAATTAATAGTTGTAATAAACGAGATAGATTGATTCCATAGCGACGTTCGCGATGCGATGTAGCTGTTTCCATTAAAGCATTAAAGGTTAATTTAGTAGTCTTTTTGACAGCTTGATGGAAATCTTTTCCATGCCATAGAAAGCTTGTTAGTAAGGCTGAAAAAACATCGCCACTTCCATAAAAGTGACCAGGCAATTGAGGATATGAACAAAACGTTACTTCTCCATCTTGCTCATAAACACAGCCGTGCTTATTTTCGAAAACAATATCAGTGATTACCACATTTCCGCCAGGATGAATTAGTTTTTTCATTGCTAACAGTAACTGGGTCAAACTCTCATAGGAGTTATCAAGTTCAGTTAATCCTGTTAAGAATTTAGCTTCGGTTAGATTAGGTGTGGTAACAGTCGCATGTTGTAACAATTTCTTTATTGTAGCAAGGTGATTATCATCTAAACCGGGATAAAAAGCACCATCATCAGCAAATGCAGGATCGATAACTACTAAATCAAGTGAATGACTTTCAATAAAATGAAGTAATTCTTGCCCAACAACTTGATTATTAAAATAGCCAATTAATATCCCAGAAAAATCAAGTTGTTCTTTTGACCAATGATCGAAAGTAGATTTAATCCAATTCTCTGTTGGTAAAATGGCGGGAGTACCAAATCCTTCAGATTGAGTTGATAAGACACTTGTAGGTAGCACCGCTACGGGAATGTTCTGACATTGAAGTATAGGGGTGGCAACTGTTAGAGAAAGATCCCCTACAGCAGACAGATCTTCTGCTACGAGAAGCTGTTTGTTTTCCATTATCAATCCCCCAATATAATATATTGTGTTTAATTATATTTTAATTTTAATTTAATTTCAAGTTGTAAAAAGTCTGTCAAGAACTTATGTTAACTTGTTAATGATAAAAAGAAGAATTTAGGGGGAATGTGATATATTGAACATAGATAATAGTTATTAGTCAAGAAGGAGGAAAATTATGAAAGCTATAAAAAATAATATACTGGTCATAATTCTGATTTTAATGGTAGTAATATCAATCGCTGTATATGGCGTTTTACCAACACGTTTGCCTATACATTTTACCTTAACTGGAACTGTTGATGGTACAGCACCTAAATTGGAGGGTATCAGCTTTATGCCTGTCATGGAACTAATCTTGTGGTTGATAAGTAGTTTTGGGATTAAAGATATCAATCTAAAAAAGGTAATAGATGGCATAGGAATAATATTATTTCTAGCACAGTTAGCAATAATAGGTGTAGCTTTGAAACCTACAGCAAATATTAATATGATTAATGCAGTCGCTTTGTCATGTATGATCATCATCATAGCTTTAATGACAAGAAATAACAAAATTAATCGCTATATTGGCATTAGAACCACTAGAACTATGAGTAGCGATAAAATTTGGAAAAAGACCAATACTTTTGCAAGTAACTTGTTATTGGCAGTAGGCGGTATTGGACTTATTTTAGCTGTATTTCTAAGTAACATGTCAGTTGTAATAATAATTGTATTACTATTAATGGCCGTGGTAGGGTCAATAGTATATTCTTACTATGTAAAATAAAAAAATCGAGAAGCAAAGTTCTCGATTTTTTTCATTTAACGACTTACAGTTTCAGCATTATATTTCTTAGCATAAGCATCTTGCAAAATCTTTAAAGTCTTTCCATCTTTTCCACCAACAGGCTGACCATCAAGCTCAACTGCACGAATGCCTAGACAAGCTGAAGAACTAACAATAACTTCATCAGCATTTCTAAGATCATCCATAGTGAATGGTGCTTCAGAAGTAGGAATATTATTTTCTTTTGCTAGTTGCAAGAGATGTTTCAAAGTAATTCCTGGTAAGATTAAATTATCTCTAGGTGGGGAACAGAGAACGCCATCTTTTAGAATTAAGATGTTAGAGTGTGCACATTCTGTAACTCTGTCACCGCGATGGAAGACTACTTCTTGGCAATGACTTTCATTAGCCTTTTGACTTGCAATAACGTTTGGAAGTAAATTCAAAGTTTTAATATTGCAATGCAAGAAGCGGGTGTCTTCGCGAGATATAAGTTTATATTCGGTGTCAAATGGAACTAAACCATAAGGAGCAGTAAAAATTAATAAATTAGGTTGGCTATCTTCTGGGAAAATATGGTTACGTAAACCAGAACCACGGGAAGTTTGCCAATAAAGGATACCAGTATCAACTTCGTTAGCATCAATAACAGCGTAAAGCTTTTCTTTAAGTTCATCGCGATTTAAAGGAAAATCGATCTCTAGTAGGCGACAACTATTATAAAAACGATCAAGATGATCTTCTAAGGCAAATGCAACATTGTTCTTAAATGTAGTTGCATCGTAGCAACCATCACCAAAATAAAGTGCACGATCAGTAGCAGGCACCTTAAGTTCATTTAAATCAGCGATAGTACCATTGTAGTATCCAACTTGCTTCATAAAAATCACTCCAATTCTAAATATGATCTAGTAGCAATATCGTTACAACAATTTTAAGATCTAAATAGCAACGTTGTCAATTTATATTAATAAAAAAAACCAGAAGCTTAACTTCTGATTTCTTAAATTCTACCAAATATTTACACGTTTTTCAGGAGCGAGATACATCTTATCATCTGATGTGATCTCAAATGTTGTATAAAAATCAGCTAGATTCTTAGGTTGAACATTAGCACGTAATACGTGAGGAGCATGAACATCAATTGATAATAATAATTTTTGACGTTCAAGTGAAGACTTCATTCTCCAAATGCGAGCCCAGTTAATGAAGAAGGCTTTTAGATCAACATCTGGTTCACTCTTAGCAGCCTCTAATGCACAACTTAGACCACCAGCATCAGCGATATTTTCTGAAACTACAAGCTTTCCGTTAACTTTACCTGCTTCAGTTTCTAGACCATCAAATTCAGCAATCATATCTTGAGAAAGTCCTTGGAAATGTTTCAAATCTTCATCAGTCCACCAATTGTGTAAATTACCAAACTCATCAAATTGAGTACCATTGTTGTCAAATGCGTGTGAAATTTCATGAGCAATTACCGCACCAATTCCACCAAAGTTTTCACTTGAAGACTGATCTAAGCTATAAAATGGTGCTTGAAGAATAGCTGCTGGGAAAACAATGATATTAAATGAAGGATTATAATAAGCATTTACCATGTGAGCTGGCATTTCCCAACGACTTCTATCAACATCTTTACCCCAACGACCATAGTGTTCCTTAAGGCTAATTTGAGTAAAGTTTAAGTCGTTAGTAACTAAATCTGCATCTTCATCGACAACAAATTTAGTGTAAAGTGGATCTAACTTATCAGGATAACCTACATTGATTCCCAAAGTATTAAGCTTAACAATAGCTTTTTGGCGAGTATCATCACTCAACCAATCATTGGAAGCAAGGCGATTTTTATAAACATCAATCATCTTTTCCACCATATGATGAACGTCAGCCTTAGCTTTAGCACCAAAATATTTATGTGCATAATATAAACCAACTACTTGACTAAATTGACCAGTAGCAAGGTAAAAGGCAGCTTTTTGGGCTTTCATAGCTTCTTTAGAACCAGACAAAGCACGAGAATATGTGCCAGCTAGAACACGAGTATCATCATCCAATAAGGTACTTACACTGATGAGAGTTTTTACTAAAAGCCAACTCTTGAAGTTTTCGAAAGTATCAGGATTAATCAAAGTTTCTAATGCTTCATAATATTTAGGTTCATCCACAATGACTTGATCAGGAGTTTGACCGATCAATTTCTTAGCAAAAGCTCCTAAATCTACACTCTTACTGAATGCTGTATAATCTTCAAAACTGTACTTATTATAGGATTTAGCATAATCAGCACGTTCGGTACTATCTTTTTGAACAGGAGCAAGTGACTTATCAAAAGTAAGCGCCTTTTCTAAAGTTGCTTGTGCAAAGTCATTGTCATAGCCAGCACGCTCAAACAAGGCAAGTACCATTTGACGATAAACACTGAGTAATGCTTCAGCTTGAGGGTGATTTTCTTCATAGTAGGTTTTATCTGGCAAAATTAAGCTAGGTACAGATGCATATAGGGCATAGTGTTGAGTATCTTTCATATCAGGTTCAACATATAATGGGAAAGGATTAGGTAGTCCCATCATAGTTAAATCATAGAGCTTTTCTTGCCAATCATTGATGTCTTTTAATGAAGTAATCTTATCAAAGTATTGTTTGGCAGGTTTAAATCCATCAGTATTACGCTTTTCAAAATTGGAAACGAGACGATAATATTTAACGAATTCATTTAAGTATTTATCATCAGATATTGCTTCACCTGTCATAAAATTGGCGAAATCTTCCATTAAAGTTTTTTCAATATCATCGGCTAAATCATAAAAACCACCTGTAGCAGCCTTATCAGCTGGAATTTTAGCAGTCTTTAACCAGTCGCCGTTGACAGCCATATATAAGTCATCTTTTATTAATTCGTTATTAACCATGAATCCATCTCCTTAGAATATTTAATCTTATTTTAATGTAATCTGTAATTTTTTTAAAGCATAAGGCAATGTTGGTTAAAAAAATAGCCTGAAAATTACAATAGAATTTCCAGACTATAAAAATATCGAATTAAGATAATGCAAATATTCGATCTGCTTTTCTTTCTAAAGCAACGACAACGATGCCGGCTAAGACTAGATTGAATAGGAAACTACCACCATTAACAAATAAGGAGTAGAGTACAGGACTCATACCTTTTGGTGCATAGGATCCCCAGAAAATAATGCCAGCAATAAAGTGGCAGAAATATTTAGCAAATACGGCGATGAAAACAGCTAACAAACTGCGACTGAAAATTACATGCCAATTATTGTTGCTTAGTGCTTGCTTAATTTGATTGGAATAAATTCCAGCTAAACCAACAACCATATTAGCTACAGGGTATTCCAAAATTCCTTGAGTAACTGTAAGGATAGAAGCACGACCAATTAAAATTGGAAGTAATCCCCAAAGTAATCCAGACAAAAGACCAGCTTTTAGACCACGGCGAATACTAAAAATTACGATTGGAATAATTCCTAAAGAAATATCGAACCATTCAACCGTTGGTACAACAGCACTTAGTACAGTGGCAATCGCAGCCATCAAAGCGCCTTCTAATAAAATTAATAGTTTTTCTTTGTACATAAAAAAGCCCCTCCTTGTGTGAACTCGATTAGAGCCAACACAAAGACGGTATGAATATCAGATTTATTTGTAGTTATATCTGATTTACTACACATTCCTACGCTCGCATTAACGAACAGGTTCAAAGGGTCTGAATAACTTCACTCTCAGCCAAAAAGGCTCCCCTTGTGCTAGTCAAATCTATCTTCACATAATATTGTACAAAGCACATTATAAATGAAAAGGTATTCAATTTCAAGGGTGACGCTTACTGAAATCATTTGTGAAATAAAAGATATGAAAGTTCGGTTTTTTCCTGTATACTGAAAAAGAACTGTTTTAATGAGTGTACAAAACAGAGAGGATTGGATGAATTTTGAAAAAGACAGAACTCAAGTTGGAGAGTGGACTGGTTAAGGCTTTGGAAAATGAATCATTTAACCAGTTGACAGTTGCGGAATTGGTAGCTGCCGCCGGTATTAGTCGTAGATCGTTTTATATATACTATAAAGATAAGTATGAATTTTTGTATGATGTTAGAAGTAGGATTTTAAAAGGTATTAAACAGGCGATGGAAGCCGATAGAAAAGTCATTGAACAGTTTGAAGTCCGCAGATTGCAGACAGATGAAGAAAAGTATTTATCAACACATGATGAATTTTATAAATTAGCCGTTTTTATTAATGAAAATAGTGATATGGTGCGTACTTTATTTTCAAGAAATGCAACAATAGATTTTTATCGTGATTTTATGGATTTATTAAAAGAAGAAATAACTATTCGTAATTCTTTTCATAAAATAACGTATGGGACAATGATACCTACCAGATATGCAGAGGAGATATTTGCAGGTGAAATTATAAGTACGATTAGAATTTGGGTATCAAATCATAATAAAGAATCAATGGAAAGTATCGATGAATTCCTTGATATTTTAGGGAAAATCCAAATTATTTCTCCATATCATTTATTTAGACCAATAAAGGAATAGTATACTATTTGTGCAAAATTATATAGTTTAAAATAAGTTTTCATGATATAATTATTTGTGCAATTTATGGCAAAAAAATATAATAGTAGTTTGATAAAAATTGTGAAAGGGGGAAGATTTTGATGCAATACACGGGAGAAACTATTGATTCTGCCATAAGTAAAGGATTGCAAGATTTGAGTGTAGATAGAGAAAATGTAGAGATTGAAGTCATCTCTCATGGTTGCAAAGGATTCCTGGGGTTAGGGAAAAAGCCAGCAGTTATAGAATTGACTGTGAACTCAAGTGTGCAAACTGAAAGTGATACTAAACCTCAATTAGAGATTGTATCTGAGGATCAAGTAGATAGAGAATCAGAAACTTTAGATAACGAGGATAGTAAAAACATTGAAATAAATAGTGAGAAAGTAGAAGAAGAAAATCAAAATAATTTAGATGTGGTTATTCAAAATTTAGGTTACTATCTAGCTGATATAACTAAGCAGCTGGGAATAGAGGCTGTTATAGATGTTAGCCAAGGGAAAAGGGTAGTTTACTATAATTTTGATACTGAACTAGAAGGTTTATTAATAGGAAAACATGGTAGAACGTTAAATTCCTTACAACTACTAGCGCAAGATTACTTCGATAAGCATAAAAATAATAATCGAAGAATTCGTATTATGTTAAATGTAGCTGATTATCGTGAGCGAAGAGAAGAAACCTTGAACAATTTAGCTCAGAAAAAAGCACATGAAGCTATAATTTCTAGAAGTCAAATTAGTTTAGAGCCAATGCCAGCGTTTGAAAGAAAGATTATTCATTCATCCTTAGCTAAAGATGAGCATGTTAAAACTTTTTCGCGAGGTTCAGAGCCTTATCGTTATGTAATTATTGCACCAGCGAAAGCTAAATATTAATATGATAATTAAAAAGAAAGAAGTGACGGTAATATGTTAGAACATAAGCCAAATAAATTAGAAAATGAACTATGTTTTGCTGTTTACACAGCTCAAAAATTCTATAATCGTTTTTATACAGAATCATTGAAAGAATTTAAGTTAACTTACCCACAATACATCACATTATTGGTATTATGGGAAGAACAACGCCCAATGATGATCAAAGAATTAGGTGAACGTTTAGGCCTAGATACAGGTACTTTAACACCATTATTGAAACGTATGGAAAAAAATGGTTGGGTAACTCGTGAACGTACAGGTGAAGATGGACGTAAGGTATTTGTTTCCTTAACAGACTACTCAGTTAAAATGGAAGCAGAAATTAAATCACACGTACAAGATTGTTTTGAAAATGTTGATATGACACAAGCAGAATATAAGAAGAACGTTGAGCTTGTTAAAGAAATTGGGGACAAGATTTACGATAATAACCGTGAATTAGAAGAACGCCAAAGAAGAAGATTACGTTCATAGTTGAAGATGTTAAAAGGCTATGTAGCTTACCAATGTTAAGCTGCATAGCCTTTTAAATTATGTCTTTAGACCTGGTTGAGTACGCTAAAGCGTACGAAACAAAAAACCACTC
>ENA-OVIM01000011-OVIM01000011.1-human-gut-metagenome-genome-assembly--contig:-NODE-11-length-93488-cov-11.2782_pt1 | contig 93488 bp, 84 predicted proteins | sample MGYA00248693_ERZ507539 | MGnify/ENA primary metagenome ERZ507539 (study PRJEB26165, sample SAMN02676171) | human gut metagenome | isolation source: stool | host: Homo sapiens | place: USA | study: EMG... | reverse complement strand
ATATATACATGTTTAGGAGAGTGATAATTAACTAACATATTTCTTTATCAACTCCGTGACACAACAAAATTTTCACTTTATCAAATTTAATTTCAGCATCTAAATTCAATTTGGTTGTTTTAATTTTAGTTGCTGTTTTCCGTTTTTTAGTTGGTTTTACTTCGACAATTTCTGTTTCTTCCACTGTATAAAAAATCCTCCTATACTTTTTATGATAATAGTATAGGGGGATTTTAAATTTTTTCTTTTTTCAATAAATATAAAGAATCTAATTAATTATCTGTAAACTTAATGAAAGTATATTTACAAAAGCTACCAATACTACTGCAACTGCAATAGCATCTTTATTTTTCGATTTACTACTATCAACAAAATCTTTCATCAATATAATAATAATAATACTTATGCATCCATATAAAAATCCATAAGTTCTATCTCCCGATGCCCATATGGTTGGTGAAAATCCCATTAATATTCTTGAAAGCATTCCACCTACAAACAATGCTCCTCCTAATACTTTATAATTTCTATTACTTATCATAATCACTATACTTGTAAATAAAGATAATGTAAATATTCCTAAAATTATATATTCTACAAAAATGTTCTTATCAAAATAATTACTAAAATCAATTAGTCCATACATAAATGTACCATCAGTTACACTTCTATTTATGTTATCTAGATTAGGATATAATTTTAGCCATATATTAGATGGTAAGCCAAAAAAGGAACATATTAATAATGGTACAGAAACCAATATCTTTTCAAATATATTTTTTCTCTCTGCAAATGCAATAATTATCAATAGTATAGACAATAATATGACTTCAACCGATGGAATTGTTAACAAACCTGTTATAGTACTTGTATATCCTAATTGGAATTTATCAATATTATTCATCATGACAAAACTTGGCATCCATGTACCTATTTCTAAAGTTTTTCTTACAGAATTCCCAGGGGTTGTCATGATAAATATCCCACTTATAATAACTAAGAAATATTGTATATATACATATACGTGTATTTTAAATTTGGTAATTAACATATATACAATTACTGTAGTGTACAAAATGAATAAACCTATCATCATTTGTTCATTATTAGCAGAATATATGATTCCTAATGTAGCGAAAAAATATAACTTTTTATTTATTTTTTTATTATTTAAATAATAAATTACCGGCTTTATTGCTACATAGAAAAATACAAGAGGCCAATAATATGTTGTCATTGTGGCAATCCATCCTGCTGAAGATAATATATTAAATGGATAAATTAGAACTACTCCTAATATAATAAATTTCATTATATTAGTATTCTTTTCGTTAAAAATATCATCTAGAGTTTTTAATGATATAAATATTAAAATTCCAGTTAATATTCCAAATATAAAAACACCATATTCACTACAAAATTTTTCTACATGATACATAATATAATTAATCATTATTCTAGAGGACCATGTATGATATCCCTTAATTACTGTACTCATAATACTTGTTTTAAGGAATTGAGAACTAGTATTAACCGTATCATCGCCTATAAATTTTATCATGCTAAAAATTATACTGCACAATACTCCAACAAACAGATATATGTAATTATTCTTTATTTTATTTACCATAACTATATATTCCTTCTTAATCTATATACTCGTTAGTCTTTATAATTCTGCTTCTTCCATTTATTTTTAGTAAAATATAAATTCTGCTTTTCTTAATTCCTTTAGGCTTTTTTAAATAAGCACGAAATCCTGAAAAATCATAGTTTATTCCATCATTAAGTTTTTGGGTAACATCTTCCCTTTTTTCAATCTTTGTAGGTAAAACATAAAATTTATTATCATCTTTTAACATTATATTGATTGATATATTTTTTATATTTTCTTTTTTCTTTATTATCCATCCACTTATTTCAAAATTATCTTGACTTACTTTATCTAAGGTATCAATATTATATAAATATTTTCTACTTTTCCCTACTTGTTCTATCTTTTCTTTTTTATTATCTAAAATATATGTCCTTGCAGCATTATTTCTAAAACAGATGTAACTTACAAAAATTGCAATAGTTCCTACTGCCAGAAAAACACCTAATAATAATCTATTTTTCATTTCTATCACCTATATCAATCGAATATTTTTATTCTTGACAACATTAAGTCCTATAATCATTTTACAACATTAAAGAATTTAGTCTTATATAAATATTGATTTCCTGTAGTTGAGTCATACTGTACTAATTTTAAATCATTATACAATTGCTTTTGTTTTTTGGTTAACTGCTCATACTTAACAGTCTTTCCTTTTTTATCAACAAAAACAGGATTTTTACCATTGTTGTATGCATATACTTTTATTGTTGGTAGTTCCTTTTGAATTTCTGTCAACTTTTATAACTATTAATTACGGCTAACGTGTTTTTATATGCTGTTTCATCTGATAAGTATGGACTAGTTCCTATTTTTGTTCTATATTTCACTTTATATTTACTTCCTAAATACAAAAATTTTTGAAAACCAAATTTTTGATAAACTACTTTTCTACTATAGAAACTACCATTGTATGGATGAATCGCAGTTGATTTTTTGAAATATTCATTGATGGTCAAAGTTTGCGCAGATTCTGGAACTACTTGTGTATAAGGAGTAGCTATGGTTGGTGAAAAATTACTTACTGGAAAACCAGTTAGAGTCATATATTCCATATTAGCAGTTCCACCGCCTAGTCCTGAACTTATCATCAATCCAGATGTTGTATTTTTCTTAATACTATCTATATATGATAATGGGTTCCGTGATAATTCTACTTCTCTCAACCTATTAGGATTAGCTAAACTTTCACTCAAGTTAAAGATAACAGTTTGTGTAGATAAATTATTATCGCGTGTTGCATTTATTTTACTTGCCAATTTAGAATATTTTATAGCTAATTTATCAATATTCTTTTTAGAATAGTCAGTTTCTTTTTTCATAATCGTAACATCTATATTATTTAAAAATTGTTGCAAAGCTCCATTTTGTTGAGCCCCCTGATCTTGATTTTCAAATGTAGGAAGGTTTCCATACGAATTTAAAAAATCACCAACAATTGAGCCTTCGTGATTAATTCTTGTGCTACTACCATACACCAATACTGCAAGTACTATCCCTAATATTCTAAATCTCCACTTTGCTTTATTTTGTGGTAATTTTCTTTCACAATAAATAACTATACAAATTAATATAATAGTCACTATTGCTGTTATCCATAAAATAAATTGAGGAACCATACTCAATATATCACCATAAGCTGAAACCATTGTTACTTCAGTAGGTAAAATAGGTTCTGTACGATAATGGATTTTTATAGCATCCGCAACAACTGCAACTGCTATTACTACATAATTCAATATTACACTTATCCAAAATCTACCAATTATCCCATAGATAAATCTATATAGTAAGTAAAACAATATTGTGTTCAATATCAACATATGCTGTCTAACAAAGAAGGTATAGAAAAAAATATTAGCATAATCTTTTCCCAAATGCGGTGCTGAAAAATCAGGTGACATTAAAATAAATGACATATAAGCTAAAATATACAAAATAATAATGTTTATAATGTTAAATCTATATTTCTTAACATTAGTAATTATATATGATAATAAATTTCTGCCCCATAGATTTATACTTTTACCATCATTCAATAACAGTCTTTCTTCTAAAATACTCTCTCTTTTATCTATTTTTGATAATAGCCATCCTAAAACAACAACAATTATAGAAACTATGCAACTCTTAAAAAACAACACTTTTAAACTTATACTACCATTAACAATTTTTTCAATAATAAAATTATTCGAATAAACAAGTAATACTAGTAATCCTATATATTCTGATATCTTTATGTTGGTCTTTAATTTTTGTCCAACTGTAAATATAACTATAGACATTGCTACAACAGATATTGAAGTTAGCACATTAAACCTATATGCTGTTGAAAAATCTCCATGTATTCTCCAAGATATAAAAGGCATGGAAAAGGCTAAAATTATATTGAGCATTACACTCATACTCAATATAGTAATAACTTTTTTATCTATATGTAACTTGTCCACTTCTACATTTGAAAATACTATTCCTAATGTCACTAACAAAAAAGCTGTAATAGCATTATTTCCATTACCTATCCCAAAAATATCTTTATTAAATATACTTGGTAATGCAAAAACTATAGCATATCCACTTAAAATGACTGGAAACCTATACTTCTTAAACCAATTCTTTAACTTATCTTTTATCAATAGTGCAGATATAGCACCAAGTACAATTGGATAAGTATTTCTAGTAATTGGAAGAACTGCATCGTACAAATTTTGGATAGTGAAACTTCTAGTCCACAAAAACAACCCTATAAATATCAATAAGTTTACTACATAAATATATACATATTTCTTTATAAGTTTTATATTTCCTTTTATTTGATGACCAATTAAAATTAGTAATACACCGATAATTACATTAGAAAAATTATTTAATAAACTGTATGCAAATAGTCTTTTCGATAGTAAATTACTTTGCATAAAAGTTGGATTTGCTTGTGTTATTAGTAAAGAAAATGTAGCAACTACCGTAGCCATATATACCATTAGTGTATTACATAATTTTTTTATCAAATCTTTCACCTCTCACAGACAACCATTAGTATCTAATTAGTTCACATTTTTTCTTTCACTAAAAATTAATCCTATAAATAGACTCATCCATGTTATAACAGAAACCACCATTCCTATATATAACAATTTACTTGGTTGATATGATACAGAAATTTTATTATTTCCTTTATTTCCATTAACCATAACTGTACCACGTGAACTAATGGTATAGTCAATGTTCTTTCCATTTAGCATAACCTTAGTTCTTTTATATGCAAGAACAGGTATATCTATATTTTCTTTTTTATTTGTTTTAACATTATATTCTATATAATTTGCAGCTACTTTAGGGGACATTACCTTCTCTTTACCATTTACAATAGTCTTATGCGATAAGATACTATTAATTTTTGGATTTACTTCTGCTGAGATATTATTATCTTTAAGATTATCAAAAGCTACTTTAGGATAATAATCGGTCTCCCCATATAAGATTGAATAATCAAATATGTTATTATAGTTTGCGTTTTTTATTATCGCATCATTAGGAATAATTTTTGTAGGCTCTGCGTTTTTTTTCAAAGTATTTCCTTGTAAGGTATGTATTTGAACAAATACATCAGCCAATGAGCCATAGTAACTTACTACTAAAAATAGGATCATTCCTGAAAAAAACAATACTTTTGCTCTTCTATTGTTAATGCTATGCAAAATTCTAGATAAGATTAACGAAAATGTTACCATTAAGAAAAAACCGACGTATGTATTTAACCTGTATGGAAACTGAATAACACCTAAAACCTTACCCAATATAGTATTGTTAAATAGCCCCCATGGTACAATTGTTGACGTACATAATAGAAAAAACACACCTATCCCATATGCGACTTTTTCTTTTGCTTTACTTTTTCTTACAAAATAACATCCAACTACTGCAGTGAATATTGCAAAAATACCAACAGATTTATTTGAAGTAGCTGTATTTGTTATAGATAATCCAAAAATATTTTGAAATGAGTCTAAAAAGCCAAATATATCCGAATTTGGGGATCTAATACCTGAATTTATGAAATCAGTAACAAATGGAACTAATATAAATGATGCTAGCAACAATACTAAAATTGAGTTTTTACTTAAATTAATAATTATTTTTCTTACAGATTTCAAATCAAGTATCATATATATGATACTTATAATTATTGAGCATAATAATGTTAAATATGCACTGATAACATGACTATATAATATTAAGGACCAACCTATACCCAATAAATACCACTTTTCTCTATTTGTTAAGCAGTAATACAAGCCTACAAAAAATAAAGGAATAAATGTATATGCTAAAAACTCACCTATTACAGTATGTACAACTCCAAGATGTACATGATATGGAAAAATTGAATACAGTATTCCAAATAGAACTGCCCTAATTCTATCCTTATTAAATAACCACATAGAATAATAAGCTATCCACATTGTTATAAAGAGCATTAAGCCATACCAAACATAAAATGCTGTTACGGGAGAAAATACTAATCGTAAAACTACCCATGGATATAATAAGATACTTGGATAAAATAAAAACGTACCTACTCCAGTACTATTAAATGTATGACTAGCAATAAAAGCTGCACTGCCACTACGAAAATCAATATATAATTCTTCTAATCTGGAAAAATGAAAACTCCCATCAGAATTCAAAACTATAGTACCTAGCCTTATAAAGGCAATAGTTAATAGCGCTGAAATTGCACAGAATAAGAGCACAATCAGCATATTTATTTTTATATTTTTCCATCTACTATCTAACATTTATAAAATTATTCCTCCTATAATAATTATCAAAATTTAGTAATCTTTTTTACTACCTAATTTTTTGCTCAATAAATCGCCCAATTTTTCCTCGATAATTTCAAATATTCTATTAAAAAATATCTGCCTTACTAATTCTATGACTATACATATTACTAAAGTCAGTAAGCTTACCTCCAAACCATGTATTAGAAAGTTACTACTACTTTGATACTGAGAATTATTGACTTTTCCCCACAGTATACCTCTTATAAATTGATTATCATAGATCAAGTATACTGCAAATGTTCCACCAGCTACTATATTAATTATTCTACTAGTAAATGGAGGAATATTTTTAAATACTAATATAAGTCCTAAAGATATCCACACAACAAAAAAACTATTAGAACTCAAAGAATTCATTACATATACTGGTATTTGTTGATTATCATTCCAGTAGATGCTACCTAATCCTAAAAATACTCCTGACATCATTATCCCTAACATTAAGAATAATAGATTATCTATGATACTATTTGTAAATTTATTTGGATATTTACGAATATATCCTATAAGTAAATATAAATATACAAATGTGGATACAGTTGAATTTCCTAGTTCTGAATGACTTAACCCTAAATCAATAATATTAAGTATTATGAACGTTGGAATTAATACAAAAATTAAAGTCAAAAAATATAATATATTCCTATATTGCTCTTGTGTAATATTCTCTATAACCAAATTTAAAACTGGAGTTATAAATAATAATACAATATAGCTACCTGCAAACCAATATGTTCCTGGTACAGGTAACCATAACTCATACCATTGATATTGCAAGTTATAATTTGATAATTTAAGAATAGCATATATAACCCATGTATAAAATACAATCATTAATGTTAATTTAACTATCCTTTTAAACTTAAAACTTTTATCTATCAAAAAGTAAGACCCAATCATTACAAAAACATCAACACCTACTTTCCCACCGATCGTCATGCATAGCATGATGAATTTTTTTAGCGGATATCCCCCCCATATCAGTATTTCCGTGTACTACAAAATGATGCAAAATAATTAAATACATACTTATTATTCTTAATAATTCAAAACTTGAATTTCTTTTACTGTTCATAATTCTCATTCCTCTGTACTAGCCAATAACATTAATTTTTATCAGCAGTTTTATAAATATTATATGTCTCACTATTAATTTTGTCCTGCCCAACTTTTTTTAACTTCTTATTTTTCACAAGATTTCCATTATCTTTCTTTACATCTATCAGTATCAATGATTTTTTTTCAATACTTTGATTTATATTATTACTATCTATCATTTGATAATTTTCAAATTTAGAATTTACTGTCAGTATTTCTTTTGAATTAGGATTATCTTTAGTTGCCTGATATTCATATGGAGATATTGGAATTAAATCTCTTATCATCATTAAAAATTGAAAATCAGTTGTATCAAAATAAACTTTTTTATAATTTTTAGCCTTTAATCTTTTTATAGTCTTTATTGTATTAACATCATATTGTCCTACAGCAATATTTCGTTGTCGAAAATAAATACTACTAAAATTTAAAAATAAAATTGCATAGCTCACAATAATCGCTAATTGAACTTTTTTACTAGTAAAAATCTCATTTATTCCAATTGTTATAAAACCTAATACTACAAAATGTACAAAAATCCAATGATTATAATTAGGAATCACAACTAACATAATAGGAATTGAACTTATAAACCCTAATATTAGTAATTCATCTATTAAATTTCTTCTGTACAAAGAGACTAACATTCCTATTAACAAAAATGGCAACATTATAGGATAATATGCACCTATTCCTGGAATACTATTCCAAGGTAATCCATCTGAATTATTCAAAAACATATGTCCGCCATCTAAAACGTTTCTTGCTATATTATGTAAGATATTTCCATCAAAATCTATCATTGACCCACTTGCTCTACTACTTAATAATTTAGGATAAGTCCATATAAAAATATGTACAGTTTTATTTAACGCAGCAATATTGGAACGAATTGCAAATATCATTATGGGTATAAGTTCTAATAGTAATATAAAAATATAAAGTAATAATTCTTTTACTGGCATATTCTTTGATAAATAAAATACTCCAAAAATACCCGGAATAAAAATTAATAAATACATCCATCCTACATTATAAGAATATGCAGTTAATCCTAGAATAAATGTTCCTAACATTGCAACTAATATTCTAGTGTATACCCCCCCTATTTTGAATTTTGTACTTAATAATAGCAACAATGTACCAATTAAAACCATGAAAGGTGATATATTACAATCCATTCCAAATCTTGATACCATGATAAGCCAAGGTGAAGTACAAAAAACCATAACAGTAAGAAAAATACTTTTACTTTTTATATCAAAGGCATTTAGAACATTAAAAAGTAATATCACAGAGGTTAGCGAAACTAATGCTAACGGTAAACGATAAACATATACATTGTACCCTAGTATTTTGAAAAAAGTACCTGCCAACCTAGCATATAAAATCGATTGCCCTTGTCCTGCAAAAGATTGTAAATATATCGGATTACTGTTTAAATTACTATCAACTCCGTATTTAGATAAAGCCCATGAGTCATACATGCCATTAGCTTCATCGAAAAACATGGTTGGCACAGTTTCTAATTTGAATAACAGTACTATGGAGAAGGCAACCATACCAATTATAGATACTATATTCCAAGCATTTAACCTCTCTTTTAAATTATATACTGCATAAATAATATTTAATATAAATATTATTATTAATCCATACGCTAACATTGTCTTTTATTTTCCTCCATGTTGATGATTTATCTATTATCATATTCTTTGTTTTTATAACTTATATAAGATAAAAAGAATATATTCATCCCAACTATCACTGCAGATACAATATTTACTACTCTATATTCCATAGGAACAATATATTTAACTTTTACATCTATATTTTGTAGATTCTTATTTTTATATATTTGTAATTGTGAATATTTATTCTCATAAAACTCAACTTCTTTACTATTTAGATAAACTTTATAATTATTTTTATCATAAATAACAAATGGCAAAGTTAGTCTCCCACTATCAGATGGTAGTTCTCGAAGTTTATAGGTTACTTCTTGATATCCTGATTCTATATCTTTATTACTTATACTTTTTTTGTATTTCCCAATAGATACTTCATGATTAAATATACTCTCTAAGTTTTCTTTTGCATTTTTCTTCAAATAATCATAATAGGTAAAATATGTATTATTATCAGTTTTTTGGTTCATTGATAACATCTTATCATAGTTATTAAAGTCAATTAACTTATCCCATGGTCTTATTATATCTTCGTCACTTCTTGCTATATGATACATACTTTTTTCACTAGTTATAAAGTTTTGTTCTGAACCAACCATCACTATTAAGGAAGATATAATCATTAATACTACTCCCCCTATCTTCAAAAAATATATATTGTTTAAAGTAACTACTGCACATACAGATAAAAGTACTATTTCTATTGCCAAGAAGCGCCAAGGAAATTGAATTACCCTTAATGGTGTATGTTGTAACAATACCCATGGAAAAATATTCGTAACAAACAATAGTAGTAATACTGATGTTACGTATATTTTTTTCATATTAATGGACATTTTTCTCCAAAAACATACACCCATAAATGTCAATAATAGCAACACAATTCCTATATTTTCAGAATCCATTCCAATAGCATTGGTTAAAGAAAGTTGTATTAATTTTAGTGGTGAATAATCATAACTATCCCACAATAATGCGCCTGGAGTAGCAATATGTTCTCTTAATAAATCAATAAGTGGAATTAAAATTGTTAGACTCTCTAATATAAATAGAATTGCACTAATTATTAATGACTTTAATTCAGCTATTATATTTTTTCTATCAATTAATAGATGGAGACCATACATACCCATTAAAAATAGAATCGTTATTACTGCAGATAAGATATGAGAATATAGTTCTAGTGAAAGACCTAAAGATAAGATTAGAGCACCTCTAGTATACTCTCTTCTAGCAGCTATCAAATAATACCCAATTAATGCTAGTGGCACAAAAATTAGTGCCCAAGCCTCACCAATATCAGCTCTACCAAAATCATTATACATAACGTATGTACTAGTCCTTAAAATTACTGCAAATATTAATGCACTTTTCTTGCTACCTTTAAAAAATACCCATCCTGCATAAAAAGCAACTATTAAACCGAGAAATTGTTCAACCATAATATAACTATAATATGAAACAACTGGCTTTACTAAAATCAACCTAATTAATCCATATATTATTAAATTGATCGATGGATATCCTTGACCTGTAGCAATTCCAATTCTAGCAGCACTATATGTAGAAATATAGCTCAACAAGTGTCCACTTTTTAATGTTCTGTATGCTTCTTCTAAACGTTCAATGTGAAAAATTCTATCACTACTTACGTAAATAATTCCAGTTCTTACAAAACTCCAAACATATAAATAAGAAATAATAGCAAATAGTCCTACAATTCCTATATATTGTATATACTTTTTCATAAATTTTCTCCTAGTAAATATATATTACCTACAAAAAAATCCACATGCTTTCCTTGGAAGATCAACATGTGGAGGATATCATTATTTAGTTATCTGACAATTAATATCAATCAACATCCAAGGAATAGACTTAACTATTTGTTTTCCTTGTCTGCTTCGTCGCGTTCCTTTAAGAAATTAAGTACAGCTTGGTGTTGTGCACGACGCTTCTTAATGTTCTTGGAGTTTACAGGACGACGATCATTTGCTACGCCAACGTGTGTATTTTGTGACATTCTTAGTCCCTCCTTTTCAACTCATATACTTGCTTATTTTATCTTAAATTACAAATTATTTCAAGGACTTATCCAAAATTCCTATCATATTAATTTCAATTCATACACTCTTTCCATTTAAATATTTCTTCCAATTTCCCACAAACAGCCTTATACTAATTAAGTACATTCATTAAATTCAAGTTTGACTTGGACTGGTTCGTAAACTTCCCAGTATAAAAAACCAAGAATCTCAAAGGAGGTAGGAGAAATGAATGACAGACAAAAAGTTATCATTGACTGTGATCCAGGAATTGACGATAGTTTGGCTTTGATGCTAGCTTTGACATCGCCCGAACTAGAAGTCGTCGGAATCACAACCGTTTCTGGTAATGTCCCTTCCGATATGGGTGCTAAGAATGCCCTCAAAATCTTAAATCACTTAGACCGTCTTGATATTCCAGTCTATCAAGGTGCAGCAACACCACTTAAACGTGACTATGTTGATGCCATAGATACGCATGGAGACGATGGTTTAGGTGAATCTTATCTGCCTGAAGTCTCAGGTGTTCCTATTCATGATAACGCTATTGGGTTTATTAATCAGACTCTAGCTGATAATCCTAATCTAACAATTATTGCGTTAGGACCACTAACCAATATTGCATTAGCTCATCAAGCACAACCAGATGTTTGGAATAACTGTACTCGTTTTGTTTCAATGGGTGGAAATTTCAAGAGTTTTGGTAATTGTTCCCCTGTTGCTGAATATAATTATTGGTGCGATCCCGATGCTGCTAATTATGTTTATCAACATCTTCCTGTAAAAATCGAAATGATAGGACTTGATGTCACACGAAAAATTGTGCTTACACCAAACATTCTGGAACTAATTCATCAAGTTAATCCAGAACAAGCTAATTTTATTCAGAAAATTACAAAATTCTATTTTGATTTTCATTGGCAATATGAAAAAGTTATCGGCTGTGTCATTAATGACCCCTTAGCAGTGGCTTACACTATTTTCCCAGAATTATGTACTGGTTTTGATTCTCATACTGAGATTGAAATTAAAGGTATCAGTATTGGTCAAAGTGTCGTTGATGAAATGAATTTTTGGCATAAACCTGTCAACAGTCATATTTTGACAGAAGTAGATAACCTACATTTTATGCAAATCTTCTTACAACGTACCTGTTCAATTGATTCAGAACTTCTAGAAAAAATTTTGCCACAATTAATATCGGAGGAATAATTCATGAAAAAATTATCAACTAAAATCATAACTATCTTAGCTTTATGCATCGCTTTAAATATTGTTGGAAGTAACATTGCTTTACTCTTAAAGCTTCCAATTTACCTAGATACTATCGGTACTATTTTAGCTGCTTCTTTGGCTGGCCCAGTTGGTGGTGTTACTGTAGGTGCTCTAACTTCAATCATTGTTGGCTTAACAACTGACTTATTTTCACTATATTATTTGCCAGTTCAACTTATAGTTGGTCTTATTGCAGGTATGGTTTACTCACACTATGCCGCAGATACTTTTAAAAAATTATGGTGGTTAGCTATCATCATTTCTTTACCAGCTACTTTAGTAAGTTCTGCCATTACTTTATTTTTATTCCATGGCATTACTAGTTCTGGATCTGCTATTATCGTACAAATATTAGCTAAATTAGGTTTAGGTAAAGGTTTAGCTGTATTCCTTGTTCAAGTTGGAACTGATTATCTCGATCGTTTAGTCGCTATTTATGTTGTTTCACTTGTTTACAAAGCCTTAAAGAGTCGTATATCTTTAGGAGTAACTAAATATTAATTTTTCAACAAGATTGGTATGAGCTAATCTTGTTTTTTTATCAAAAAAGCCGAGTATCAAAACTCGACTTTCATATCTATTAAGATTCTGAAGCACCTGATGTTGCATCTACTTCTGGTTCAGCAACTTTCACTTCTTCTACCTTTGTTTCTGATTCAGATGCGCCAGATGTTGCGTCTGTTTCAGGAGTAGCTGCTGGTTCTTCTTTTTTCTCAGAAGCTCCAGATGTTGCATCCACTTTTGCATTTTCATCAGCCACCAATTTTTGACCTGTCATCTTCAAATAAGATTCAACTACTGGCCAAATATCAACTACCCATTCATTAATTCCACGGTAGCGACCATCTTCATCATGCATTGCCTTGTAATAGTGCATTACATGCTTTTCATTAACCTTATTGATAAATGGTACTGGCATACTTACAAGATCTGTTTCACCTGTACGAAGTGTATGAACTACATGTTTTACACCTTTCAAAGCACGTTCTGGGTGAACTGATTCTAACGGATCCCCAACTTGCTTAGGTTGACGAGGTGCTAACATATCTTTAGGATTTTCATCCATACGATTATAGTAAATAAATTGGTTATTATCATCGGCAAATGTCAATTCAACTGGCATTGTATTCAAGAACCAGTTAAGTTGGTTAACTGTCAAAAGACCTCTATCTAATTTAACATAAGTATCACCTTCAACTGCATTAGTCTTAGCAGCAGCTTGTTCTACCCAGTCTTCAGCCTTCATATCTACACCTTTAACGGTTGTATCAATTTCTTGAGATGCAGTTAAGTCTTCTGATTCCCAGTCACCTTTTACATCGTTATTCTTCTTCATAGCTTTCAAAACTTTGATCCACTTCAAGAAGTTGCCCATGACACTTTCTAAGAAGCCAACAGTTCTTGCTTCTTTTAAGTTACCATTTTCATCAAAAGCTGATTTAACGTTTCCTAATAAGAACTCATCCTTTGGCATTACCAAAGCATTTACCCCTGGAGATTCTAGAATTTGACGTAAATCTAATTGTGCTCTACCAGAACCTTGTTCAAAGTAAGAAGCACCTACCAACAATACTGGCTTATCTGCAAATGGATGAACGCTAGAAGATAACCATTCAATTACACTCTTTAAAGCTGCTGTAGTTGTATGATTATGTTCAGGAGTTGCAATAATTACACCATCTGCTGCAGAAATTTTCTTATTTAAATATTCTACAGCTGGTCCCATTTCCATTCCTGCTCTAAACATTGGAACATCTCTAATATCAAGAATTTCAATATCGATTGTTTCCTTGAAATGACTTGCTATGTATAGCATTAATTTGCGGTTGTATGATTCATCAGCAATTGAACCGATAATTCCTACTAATTTCATTTATTCCACTCCTCCGACTAATCTTTCCATGAATAGTTTTCTACTTCTTTTCTTTGTTCATCATTAGCATTAGTTAGATGCTTAGAAATGTTTGAGAATACTTCAAAATCTTCAAACAAGCCATCTAATAATGTAACTTTTTCTTCATTATTTAGATTTCCATCTTCATCAAATGCTTGTAGTGAATGTCCTAATAAGAATTCTGAACTTGGCATAATTCTTGCACTTAATTCTGGTGAATCTAAAATTCTGCGTAAGTGTGCTTGAGCTCTTGAAGTTCCTAAAGTACCATAAGAGGCACCAACAATCATAACAGGTTTACCTACAAATGGATGTCTTGCATAAGATAACCATTCTAAAGCATTCATTAAAACAGCAGGTACTGAGTGATCATATTCAGGTGTCGCAATAATCACACCATCTGCTGCTTCAATCTTCATAGAAATTTCTGCTGCCTTTTCTGGGATAACTCTATCTTTGTTCTTAAAAAATACTGGTAGGTCACTAATATCAACTAGTTCGATTTCTGCTTTTTCGCTGAAATGATTCTTAATATATTGCATTAATTTAAGATTAGTAGACTTCAAATCATTAGTGCCGGCAATTCCAACATAGTGGTTCATAAGCTTCAACTTCCTTTAACTAATTAATTATCTTTATAAGTTTATTTTTACACAAAGTCTCCTTTGTTGCAAGCACTTTCAGTTTTATTAAAATATTTTTTAAACCCATAAAATATTTTTATATCTGACAAAATAAAAAAGTGTAAAACCAGTATTTATCTACTTATTTTACACTTTTATAATTAATTTATTTAGTTTCTAAATTGACATTTAATTCCACTGGAGATACCCCAGAAGAACTGATTTTAATTGTGCCAACTTTCTCATTCTTAGTATTTTTTGCTTTTATTTTTTCATTAGATAGAGTTAATTTCGCTTTTATTTGTTTGGGATCAGTGTTCTTGGCTACCCAAATATTAGTATCATTTACTTTCAAACTTTCTTTTTTCAAAGCTTGCTTAACACTCTTTATATCCTTAGTGTTAACTACTTTATCATTATTCATAACCGACTCAATCATCTTATTAGTTTCAGAAAATTGTTTCTTATAATCTGAAGCATTTAAAATAACCGTTATCACACGTTGTCCATTGAATGTACCTGTCCCTACAAAACAATATCCGGCCTCATCTGTAAATCCTGTCTTAAGACCATCTATTGTCCCATTTTTAGGTGCTGCATAACTTCCTTCCAACATATAATTAATATTCTCCATATTGTATATCTGATCGGCACTTATTTTAAAATCAACGTTCTTTTGTTTAGTAATATCTATTACTTCTGGATAATTATTTACTAAGTACTTCGAAATCAAAGCTATATCTTTAGCTGAAAATTTATTTTCTTGATCATCGCCTACATTTTTCAACTTTAAATTACCCAAATCTGAATTTGGCAAACCAATCATATTGTAAATCTCCGCATCAGTAACTCCTGCTTCATGTGCTACTTCTTTCATTTTTTCATTAAAAGCTTGCACACTTCCAGCATCAGCCAAGGCTAAAGCTTCTGTACTACCATCTGCCGATACAATCATCATTGATTCTACTAGTGATTTAACGGTATAGCTTTCTCCTTCATTTAATTGAACATTTGAGTATTGCCAGTTATTAGCCATATCAGACACATCTTTATTTACTTTAATTTTTTGATCCCAGCTCAGTTTTTGATTGTGGATATCTTTCATAATAACCGCTAATGTTAATATTTTAGTTAGTGATGCAATTGGATATTTACTATTCGCATTTTGTTGATACAATACCTGACCAGTACCTGCATCTATCATGTAGGCTGCCTTGGCATCAATCTTATCTGCCTTTACTCCTCGCATGATTCCACTACCAGTTATAATTGCAATTCCTAGCATAACTAGAATTAGCCAATTCTTAAATTGCTTCTTCATAAATAATTCTCTTCCTCATTAATTAAGTTATCTATCAATAATAACGCAACTTTGTTTCTATATTGTTAAACTAAGATTGTTTTCTGTTTTCACTTTATTAAATTGATCTTATCCACGTTTGTAAATCCAAACATTTCATTTACGTGGATAAAAATAGCAGTATTCTACAACTTATCCCCAAGTTATGCACACTTTTTGTGGATAATACCACTTTATTATCCAATAAAGTGAACATATGTATCTCTGATTTACTTCTAGCATTTGATTTTTTAGCACTTATGCACAAAGTTATGCACAATACTGTGTATAAGTAAATAAAAAGGCGGATAAAAATTATCTTTTTCAATAATTTATCCGTCTTCTATTAATATTATTTAGCTTCTGCCTTTGCTTGGCGCATAATTGCTGATTTCAACATAAATGGTGCAATAATTGTAGTTAAGATGATTACGATAATAACACTTGAATAGAACTTATCAGATAACAAGTGTGCTTCATATCCTACTTGGGCAATAATCAATGCCATTTCTCCACGAGAAACCATTCCTGCTCCAATAATATCGCCAGAATGCCAACTCATTCCTAGCATTTTAGCACCTAAGCCACAGCCACCCCATTTTGTTAGTAAAGCCAATACTAGCAAAATTACAATAAATAACCAATTAGTCAATAAGCCTTTAAAGGTCATATTCAATCCAATTGATACAAAGAACATTGGAATAAATACTGCATATCCGATTGGTTCAATGCTTGAATCTATCTCTTGTTTATATGGAGTTTGTGCAACTGCTACTCCGGCAAAGAATGAACCTACTACTGCACTCAAACCTACCAAGTCAGCAAAGAATGCCATTCCCAAACAAATTACTAATGACATTAGAATTTCACTGGAAGATATTGGTAATTTTTCACTGATCTTCATTAAAAGTGGGGCAATCCATCTAAAGACTAAGTAAATACCAATAAAGTATATTACTTGGATTAAGATACCTACCCCCAAATTAGATTGAGTATGTCCACCTTCTGCTTGAGCAACATCACTGAAGATGCTTACTAAGACACTTAAAATTAAAACTGCCAATATATCATCAATTACAGCAGCTCCTAAAATCGTTGTTCCTTCTTTTGTATCTAACTTTTTTAACTCTTTTAACACTTCAACTGAAATAGAGACTGAAGTTGCTGCGAAAGTTACGCCGAGAAAAATTGCTTCTTCATTAGTAAAGTTATATATTCGCCCCAAAAGATAAACTAAAATAATTGGCGCAATTACACCGAATAAGGCTACTGAAGTCGCAGGCTTAAGATATTTCTTCAATAAATCTAGATCACTTTCAAGTCCCGCCATAAACATTAAGATAACCACACCAATTTCTGAAAAGATGTGGACAAAATTATTACTTGTCACCCAACCTAGCATCGCTGGTCCCAGAATAATCCCCACCAATAACTGACCAATTACAGCAGGCATTCCGACTCTGCGACTAATACTGCCAGCAAAAGCAGTTGTCAGCAAAACCAAGCAAAGTGTTCCTAAATAGGTCATATAATCTTCCTTTCAAAGTACCTAAAAATTACTCTACAATATATATTTTACAAAAAAAATATTTGTCTTAAAAGTCAAATACCCTGGCTATTCAATGTAAACGTTCCCTCTATCACCATAGAAGTTTTTCTATAAAAAGTCTATAATGGTAATAAATATTCTAAAAGAAAGGATCGTTATTATGAAATTCAATCAATTCGCTCATGTCAAAGTTCCTTTTGAACAAAAATTAGCTGAACTCAATCGTATTGCTTTTCTTCACGCTGGTGATGAAGATTTAGCTAGCAATCATATTTATCGCTTATTTTTGGAACGTGCTTTCCCAAATTTCAAAACTGAAGCAGCTAAAAATCACGCTCTTTCCAATCTAGCAGCTACTGAGAATGCTGATATTTTAACTTATTTAAACTCTAGTAAAATAAATGCTCGTGTTTTCTATGCTGTTGGATTACAACTCTTAGGATTTGAAGCTGAGCTTGATTTTGATTTAAAAGATCCATTCTCTGCAATGGATAAGCTAAACTTGCCATACCAAAAAGAAATACATCATCGCGATGATGTTATTAATGCTTGGTATGATTTACTATGTACTTCAACTAAAAAGGGACAAAATTTCCTCGATATTCTAGCTAATCGTGGATATTTCACACAATTTTACCAATTGAATCTGACAGAACCAATTTTCTTTAACGGAAAGGCTCAACCTGTTTTTGATACAAATAAACTTATCCATGAAGTAGTCTATGTTGAATCAGAATTAGATACCGATCAAGATGGTAAGCGTGATTTACTAAAAGTTATTATTACGCGTCCAGCAATGACTGATAATGGTATGAAAGTCCCTACTATTTTCACAGCTAGTCCCTACTACTTAGGAACTAATGATGCTAATGCTGAGAAAATGATGCACAGTGTCGACTTACCAATTAAGCGTAAGAAAGTTAAGCCTCTTTCTTATCAGGATATTGAATACCATAAGCCAGAAGCTAAACTTCCTAAGAAGCGTCCTGTTGTGATCTCTACTAAAAATGCTGAAGAAAGTTGGGAACACTTATTTACATATACTTTTAATGACTACATGTTAGCTCGGGGATTTGCTGTTGTTTATTCTGGTGGAGTTGGAACTCTGGATTCTGATGGCTACCGTACTTGTGGCGATGAAGCTGAAACTCTAGGAGCTAAAGATGTAGTTGAATGGTTAAATGGAAAGAGAACAGCCTTCACAACTAAAGAAACTAATAAGGCTATTCCTGCTTGGTGGTCAAATGGAAAAGTAGCGATGACTGGAAAATCATATCTAGGAACACTTGCTACAGCTACTGCTACTACTGGTGTAGAAGGATTAGAGACTATTATTAGCGAAGCTGCTATCTCTAGCTGGTATGACTACTATCGCGAAGGTGGACTTGTTATTGCACCTGGTGGATTCCCTGGGGAAGATGCCGACATCTTGGCTGAAGAATGTTTTAGCCGTCAAAAAAGTGCTGGTGACTATAATCGTGCTAAAGATGGCTTTAATAAATTCCTATCAACTATTACTAAAGACCAAGATCGCACTACCGGTAATTACAATACTTTCTGGGATGCTCGTAACTATTTGAAAGATGTAAGTAACATCAAATGTGATATTGTGATGGTTCATGGTCTCAATGACTGGAATGTTAAGTTAAAGAATGTATTTAACTTATATAACAAACTTGGTGATGTTGAAGTAACGAAGAAACTTATCTTACATCAAGGTCAACATATCTATATCAACAATTTCCAATCACTTGATTTCACTGACATGATGAATCTTTGGTTAAGTCATAAATTGTATGGTGTTGAGAATAATGCTAAAGAATTACTCCCAGATATCTTAGTTCAAAATAATACTAAAGAAAGTACATGGGAAACTTATTCTAGTTGGCAAAGTAAGAACTTTACTAAGTTATACTTAAATTCTGATTTTCTTTCTGCACAAAAGAAAGAAAATCAAACTTTAGAGTTTAGTGATCATTTGCCAGAAGCTACATTTAAACACTATCAAGCAAATATTAATAGTTGGAAAGAAGATATTCTTGTACCAACTAGTCCAAAACTTGAAGATAACCGTTTGATTCTTACTAGCGAACCTTTAAAGCATGAAACTTTACTTAAAGGTGTCGCTAAAATCAAATTGAAGATCGCTAGTCAACTTGATCATGGTTTGGTTAGTGTTAAGTTGGTTGATTATGGCGATGCTAAGCGTCTAGGAGCTACTCCTACAATTATTGAAAGACGTGGCCTAGATTTAGGTTATCACTGGCAAGAAGATAATTTAGTAGAATTTAAATTAGCCAAGAAAACACCATTTAAGATGATTACACAAGCTCACTTAAACTTACAAAACCGTCATAATGACTTTAGTACAGATGAACTTGAAGCTAATAAATTCTATGATGTTGAAATTACTACACAACCTATGTTCTATCATCTTCCTAAGGGACATAAGTTAGGCTTAGTAATCTATGCAACTGATATGGAAATGACTTTACAAGGCAATGAAGAAAATTCATATCGCATTGATACTACAAACTCATATTGCTTACTTCCAATAGAATAGCAAACGAAAACGCAGATGAAACAAGACTTTGATGTCTCGATTCATCTGCGTTTGTCGTAATTAGATAAAATATTCCTTCACACTTGCAGATTTTAAAAATTTTTTATTAGAAGAAAGTATGTTTTTTCTATCAAAAAATTCTACAAGGAGATTTTTTAGCTCATCATCTGCGTCTGAATTAAATATATTGCCATTTTCCCTTCCTACCCAACTAAATAATATGTTTCTATCATTAAATAAAAAAATACTAATATCGCTGAGTTCATACTTTTTAGGGAACTTACTACAAATAATATCTAAAATCCTTAATTTTTCATGTGGGTCTTCTACTATTGATGATAATAGTAATTGCTTTAATTTATCAAAATTAAGATTCCTAGCTAACTTTAATACAATTTTGTTCTTTCGATCAATGTTGTCTATCTTCTCTATCTCAAAATTTTGAATGTCAAATTCTTCATCATTATTTACCTTTTCAATTATTATTTTCTCGTTATTGGATTTTTCAATCCAATCTCTAATAGTTATATAACGTGTTCCAGAATATACTTTGTCTATGTCGAATTCATCTTGCTGTTCTAGATTTAGTAAACAACTTGTGATAGTTTTTCTAATCTTAAATTGTGATTTTTCCCAACTTTCAAAAAAACTGAAATGTAACTATAATCATTCCATTATAAATTAGACTTGAAATAGATTCATCTAATTTTTTTGTCTCATCATCTAGATTTTTTAACTCATCCATGCTAGATAAATCTTCAAGACCAAGTAATTTAAATATCGATAATTGGTCATCCTTAGATAAGATCGTTTTAGGTTTTATCTGACTTACAAAATAAAGTACTTCACTGTATTTTTTTCTATTGAATTCTTCTTTACCTATCTTAAATACTCCGTAGTCTCTTAATATGGAGAGATATGTAAATAACTCATCTACTGGCATTGGACTTTCCTTATACTTATTTTCGATAAAATACTGTATATGTTCCATATCAAATATTGATGATAATTTTATCTTACTATTACTTTGTTTTAGCGAGTTATCATATGAGTCCATAAGAAAAGCAAAATTCTCATTATTTTTATCAAACCAATTATTTTCAAAAATAACATCAGTATTTAAATTGACATCATTTACAATATCATTTAAATTTCCATAGTAGTGCCTATAATTTTTTAAAATTTTATCATTATAGTTATACTTAAGTAATTCATTTAGAAATAAACTGTTATCTAAAACTTTATATTCATCCAATTTATTGAAAAATTTATTATTGGGCTTACTTTTTGTAAGCATGTTTAAACTAGCTTTTAAAAAATTAGAAACGGATGTACTATCATCATTTGAATATATATCCTTGAAAATGCTTGGCCATTTATTAAATAGAGTTTCTACTATTTTTTCATTTGTTTCTTGCTTATTAGAATTAAGACACCTAAATATAAAATTCGTATCATTTTTACTTTTTACTGTACCTAATAAATTAAAGTAATCTTCTTCTCTACCCTTTTTAATTAGTTCTATAAATAGTTGATATGAATATGCATATGACATATTACTTACAAATTCAGTTAATGTCTCTAAAACTTTCTCTGGCTTATCCAGTTTAGTATCTTCAATAATTTCATATCTTGCAACTTTATTGACAAAATTAAAATCATTTTGAGATAGTCCTTCGAAAAAGGTTGGAGAAATATATTCAAACAAGTCAACATCTATCAACCTTTCCGAAATTAAATATCTCAATAAAGGATTATCAAACACAAATAGAATACTTTCTTTCATAGCTTCCTTTATAGATAAATCATTTATATAATTTTTATCTACTAAATGTCCGAATAATTCAGCAAATGTTTTTTTAGATAAATCATAACTCTTCGAGTTTAATTCTGATTCTAACTCCATTATTTCCTTTTTCAAATTACTTAAATGATCATCAAGAGTCTTCTCATGATTATCAATAAAGGATTTAAATAATTTCTTTTCATATTTATCATTATAAAAGTTATCAACTTTAACAGTTTCATATGGGGAACGTAATCTAATATTTACTGAATTTTTATTATCTAAAATTATCTTATAGAAATCATTAATTTCATCAACAGTATAATCTTGATTGTTCAGTGTAACATAACCGCGATGTCCCTCTATAGCCATTTCGAACCTAACTCTCATTAATGCAGCTATATCTTTTATAACTAAATTTTTTAACTCCTCAAACTCTTCTTTCTTTTTCTGTATATTTTCTTGTAATTTTTGTGTACTTTCGTTTAGAAGAGCATTTCTTAAATCTTCAATATTTCGAATAAGATATCCGATATTTGAAATATTTTCATCCTGAGATACATACTGTAAATTAGAAAAATCTTCAGGATATACATTCTTATATACTATTGCAGCAAAAAGTTTATTGTAATTAATATCTCTTTCGTTACTTTTTTTCAATTGGTGTACATATATATCTAGTTCAGATATTATAGCAGATATAGTTCTTACATCTGATATATAAAAGCCAACACCCGTAATATATTTTTCTGAAATAATATTATTAAGAGTTTCACCATAATAGTCAGAATTTAACTTTGATAGAATTTGATTTTTGGAATTAAAATAACTATGTATAGGAAAAATAGGAATAATATAATCAAAAAATTTTGATTTTTGAATTACTGAATCTAGAGTAATTCTATCCTCAGACTCTGGTAACTCGTCATTTTCTACCGTAATTTCTGGTTGTGAAAAAATAGAGTCTCTGAGTGCATATACAAAAGTTACTGGAATATTGCTTTCATTTAACCTAATGTTTAATTCTCTAAGATTTTGAAAAATTAAAGGCATGTCAAATCTATCTAAATCTTCAAAGATAACATACCTGATTTTAGAGCGTCTAAAAAAATAAATTAATTCTTCTTCATACTTATTAAATAAACTTTTCTCATCTGATAATTCCATACCTATTCCCGCTTTTTTTACTTTAAAACTTGTTGTCATTTTTGGAATTTGATGACATAAAAAGCTGTTAGACATCCATATAATTACACTTGATACTATAAATATTTCCCATTTCCATCCAATATTAAGATTCAATATCGTTGGATTATTAAAAAATATTGCTATATAAACTAATAATTCTAAAATATATAAAAACATTTTTTTCATTGGACTAATACTGTAGATTCTATTAATTCTAGAATCTGGTAATTTATTTTTAGCCTCTGGTGTTAATAATAGTTGTTCAATTATTGATTTCTCAAGCTCACTATTTAATGAATCAATCTTTTCCCCAGTTTGATCATTTTCCATAGTAATAAAAAAATTAGTCAAACTTATTTTCTTATAGTCTTTTATCTTAAAAAGAAGCTTTGGTGAAAGGAAATGTTTAATTTTATATCCATTTATCTTATTAACACACCAATTTTTACATTTTATTATACATGGATACTTTTTCTCGCGTTCAGAAAAGATATATTCTAATATACTTGTTTTCCCAGAACCATACGGAGCTGTAATTGCAATATTATGTGCTCTCTCATCACCTAATGCTTCATTTATTCTATCAATAGTATGTTGCATTTCTTCATGATTAACAAGTTCTGGTTTAGGATATAGTGCTGCTGGTTTAAGGTCTATTTTATTATTATTTATGACATATTCCTCCACTCTATCTATAATTCTATGTGTACTATATCATAACATTGAGATAAAAATATATACAAAAAATAGTAGCTTTTACAACACTGGTAATCAATTTATAGCTAACTAATCCACTAAATATATATTTATTCTCAAACTTTTTCTCCTCTGTAGTTGCACTAATTATATTCTCTAGTATTTTTAGTATGGGAATATATCTAAAAAATACGGCTATTCTGTAAATCTATTCAATAAATAGATGCACTACAATTTTTACTCCACACTAATTATTTTTTTGATTTTGCTTGATTTGGAAATCTAGACACAGGACCAATTTACTAATTTCTGCAAATTTAATGCTTACTTGCATAAATTTTTAAATTTTCTCTATATCTTAATATAATAAATAAAGCTTTATACATTCATTTTCTTTTTATACGTAATAAAAAACCAGTAGCTTTTACACTACTGGCAAACTTTTGGCAAACAGCCATGTTATTTTTATTGTTTTTTGACTAGGTTTTGTTCCCTAAACTGCCATTAAATAGGTATCCCGTCACTAAGCTGCATTAGCAACTTATTCCCATTCAATAGTTGCAGGTGGCTTAGAAGTAATGTCATACACTACGCGGTTAACGTGGTCTACTTCGTTTACGATACGTACTGAAATTTCTTGCAATACATCCCATGGAATTTGTGCAAAGTCAGCAGTCATACCATCGATAGAAGTTACTGCACGAATACCAACTGTGTAGTCATAAGTACGACCATCACCCATAACACCAACAGAACGAATACCTGGTAATACTGTAAAGTATTGCCAAATTTCCTTATCTAAACCATGTTTTGCGATTTCTTCACGTAAGATAAGATCAGAGTCACGTACAATTTCAAGTTTTTCTTCTGTAATTTCACCAATTACACGAATACCTAAACCTGGACCTGGGAATGGTTGACGCCATACTAATTCATGTGGCATTCCAAGCTTTTCACCAAGTTCACGAACTTCGTCTTTAAATAAAGTATTCAATGGTTCGATTAATTTGAATTGAACATCTTCTGGTAATCCCCCAACGTTGTGGTGAGACTTGATTGTTTGAGCAGTATCTGTACCAGATTCGATAATATCTGTATACAAAGTACCTTGTGCTAAGAATTCAATTCCTTCCAATTTAGCAGATTCATCATCAAAGACACGAATAAATTCGTTACCGATAATCTTACGCTTCTTTTCAGGATCAGATACACCTGCTAACTTGTTCAAGAAACGTTCTTTAGCATCAACTTTGATAATGTTCAAGCCAAATTTGCCACCCAAGCTATCCATAACTTGTTCAGCTTCGCCTTTACGTAACAAACCATGATCAACAAAGATACTTGTTAATTGATTACCGATAGCTTTGTGTAGTAATACACCTACAACAGATGAATCTACCCCACCAGATAATCCAAGTAAGACTTTCTTATCGCCAACAGTTTCACGAATCTTTTGAATTTGCATGTCGATAAAGTCGTCCATAGACCAGTTGCTACGAGCTTGACAAACGTCGAAAGCAAAATGACGTAAAATATCGTTACCATATTCTGTGTTACGTACTTCTGTATGGAATTGTAGACCGTAGAATTTCTTAGCATCGTTAGCCATTGCAGAAATTGGGCAGTTATCACTTGTTGCTGTAACTTCAAAGCCTTCTGGAACTTGTGTTACTAAGTCACCGTGACTCATCCATACTGTTTGAGTTTCTGGTAAGTCTTTGAACATTACATTTTCTTGGTTCTTAACTGTAATAATAGCCTTACCATATTCCTTGTTATCAGCACTTTCTACCTTACCACCTGGTAAATTGTGTGCCATTAATTGCATACCATAACAGATACCTAAAATAGGAATACCTAGTTCAAAAATTTCGGGATCAATTTGGAACGCACCATCATCATAAACACTGTTAGGACCGCCAGAGAAAATAATTCCTTTTGGATTCATTTCTTTAATTTGAGCGGCTGTAAGCTTATGTGATAATAATTCAGAGTAAACACCGAATTCACGAATACGACGTGTAATCAATTGATTATATTGACTACCAAAGTCTAAAACGATAATTTTATCAAATGTTTGCATATCAACATTAGCCAAGTCTTTCACCTCATCTTAAATTTCATTATGCTTTGTACCTATTATACATAGTTAGCAATAGTTGAGCAATGTTTTAAACCATAACTCATCACTAACTTAGTATTTTCTCAAAAATAACTCATTTACTACATGATTATTCGTCTTATGCATGATCAAATCAGCTCGATTACGTGTTGGTAGGATGAATTCCCGTAAGTTCTTAAGATTTATTGTCTTCCAAATGTTTTTAGCCATCTTAATTGCTTGTTTTCGATCACCAATTGCATAAGGATAATAATAGTTCGTAGGATCCTTAAAAGCTGTATCTAATAAAGTCTCAAATCTTTCCAGATACCATTCTTCAATTAAACTTTCTTCAGCATCTACATAAATTGAAAAATCAAAGAAATCACTCACATAGATTTGTTGGTTAGTTGGTAATTGTAAAACGTTAATCCCTTCAACAATTAAAATATCTGGACTCTCTACTGTTTCATATTGTCCTTTTACAATATCATAGACTTTATGTGAATATACTGGTGCTTTAGCAGGTAAATTATTCTTAACGTCATTTACGAAACGTAATAATCTTCTCATATCATAACTTTCTGGGAATCCTTTTCTTTCCATTAAGTTACGTCTCTTCAATTCTTGATTAGGATATAAGAAACCATCCGTTGTAATAAGCTGAACCTTCTTATCTGGATAGACTTCACTTAATAAGTTTTGTAATAAGCGAGCAGTTGTGCTCTTACCTACCGCAACTGATCCTGCTATTCCTAGAATAAATGGTACCTTTTGTGCTTTTACTCCTAGAAACTCAGCCTGACTATCTTGTAGCTCTTGATGTGAGTCTAAGTGTATTCTCAAAAGATGCACCAGTGGCATATAAATATCTTGCACATCTTTCAAGGAAATTTGGTCATTTAAAGATTTTAAATTCAATAATTCTTCTTCGGTTAATGGAACAATATGTTCTTGATAGAAATTACTCCATTCATCGCGTTCAATTTTATAATAATTTAGTCTATTTTCCATATTTTTTCTCACAACTGTATATTTTTTAACTTCATCATTATATCATATTATTTTATAATAATATTACGCTTTCAAAAAGCTGATAACAAATTTAAAGGTGGTCTATATGACAAATCTAGTTTTATTTGGAGATAGTATTACCGCTGGTATGACTGACGGCTATCCTTCTCCAATATTTTCTAATGAAATCAGAAAATATTTTCCAAATGTTGAAATTCTAAACCGAGGAGTTCCAGGAGATCGTACCGACTTGGCTCTTTCACGTGTTCAAGCTGACGTACTTCAAAGTAATCCTGATATTGTTACTATTTTCTTTGGTACAAATGATGTAACAGCTGAGGGTCCTGATTATCAAACTTTTATCGCTAATATTAAAGAAATGATAACTTTAATTGGAACTCAAAAATGTATTCTTATCACTCCTGGGATTACTGGACCTAGCTTACAAGATTTTTATCCTAATCAAGAGTTATCCCAGTATGCTCAAGGACTTGTAACATTAGCTGAAGAACTCAATGTTTCTTGTTATGATTGGCACAGTGCAGCTGTTGATTATGAAACTAGTGAGTTACTACAAGCCGATGATATTCACTACTCTAAAAAAGCTTACAAACTATTAGTTCAAGGTTTGGCTCCTTTAATCGAAGCTAAGGATAAAATCAGTACAGAAAACAAAGAGAAATATCTATTAGAAAAACAATAATAGTACGCAAATAGCACTTACTCAAACCAAACGAGTAAGTGCTATTTCTATAAACTACCTTTTTATTTTCCTATCTTATAAGATCTTAGCTAAGAAATCTTTAGCACGTTCAGAAGTTGGATGTTCGAAGACTTCTTCTGGTGTTCCTACTTCTTGTACGTATCCATCTGCCATAAACCAGATTTGGTCGGCAACTTCTTTAGCAAAGCCCATTTCGTGTGTTACAACTACCATCGTCATTCCTGAATCAGCCAAGTCACGCATAACCTTTAATACTTCCCCTACCATTTCTGGGTCTAACGCACTTGTTGGTTCGTCAAATAGCATTACTTCTGGATCCATCGCCAAAGCACGAGCTATCGCTACACGTTGCTTTTGACCACCAGATAAACTATCTGGGAATTGATTTGCTTTATCAGCCAATCCAACTTTAGCTAGTAATTCTTTTGCTGTCTTTTCTGCTTGTACTTCATCAACGTTCTTAACTTTCATTGGAGCCAACTTAATGTTTTCCAATACACTCATATTAGGGAATAAGTTAAAACCTTGAAAAACCATGCCCATTTTTTCACGTAAGCTATCTAATTCCTTTTCAGAAATATGAGTTAAGTCTTTTCCTTCAAAAATTACCTTACCACCTGTTGGACGTTCCAACACATTCAAGCATCTTAAAAAGGTACTCTTACCAGAACCAGAAGGACCGATTACACAAATAACCTGACCTTGTTCTACCGATTCAGAAATATCTTTAAGAACGAGATTATCTCCAAACTTCTTTTGAAGATTTTGTACTTCAATCATCTTTTTGTTACTCATGTTTCATCTTCCCTTCAAAGTAATTCAAGCCTTTAGATAATGTAAAGGTTAGTACAAAGTAGATTACCATTGTGATAGCCAATGGAGCTACACCTTTATAAGTAGCAGATTGAACTAATTGTGTTTGATACATCAAGTCACCTACACCGATAACTGATACAATTGAACTTTCCTTGATCAAGGTAATAAATTCATTACCTAAAGCTGGCCAAATATTCTTAATTGCTTGTGGAATAACAACATATTGGTATGTTTGCTTTTGACTCATACCTAAACTTCTTGCAGCTTCAGTTTGACCAATTGCGATTGATTCAATACCTGAACGAATAACTTCAGCGACATAAGCACCGGAGTTTAGAGATACAGCGATAATACCAGCTGCCAAAGCAGGTAATGATTGAATAACTGCGCCAATTCCGAAGTATACAAACATTACTTGTACCATTAATGGAGTACCACGAATAAATTCAATGTATGCAACTGCTAAACCGTGTAGAAGTTTGTTGTGACCTAAACGCATTAAAGCAAGAATGATACCTAAAACAAAACCAATTAATACAGATACAACTGTGATAATTAATGTATATTCAATACCTTTTGCGAAGTATGTCCAGTAACTAGCCATTGTGTTGTTCTTGCTAGATTGCTTCATATACTTAGCAGCCTCTGGAACGTATTCCTTGTCTAATAAATCTTGTTTCTTAATATCAGCAATTGTCTTGTTAGCAGCTTGTGTTAAAGCTGTTGCTCCTTTAGGGAATGCCATCGCAGCCCCTGTTTCATTAACGTCAACACTTACTTTAGAGTTATAAGCATATAAGTTAGGGTTGTTTTGTACGTAAGCCTTAGCTGTTGGTTCTTCCATCAATACCCCAGATACTTTACCAGATTGTAAAGCAATAATTAAGTTATTTAACTTAGCTAAACCTTTAACTGTTGCTCCAGGGAATTGTTGTTTAATCAAATTGTATTCCAAAGTACCATTTTGAGCACCAACTGTTTGACCCTTAAAGCTTTCCTTAGATGTATATTTACTCTTATCTTTCTTGTTGATAACAATGTACTTACCACCAGAGTAGTAAATGTTAGAGAAATCAACACTCTTACGACGTTCTTCAGTTGGGTTCATCGCAGAAATGATTGTATCGATCTTACCTGTTTCAAGCGCAACTAGTAAGGAATCGAAGTTCATATTCTTAATAACTAACTTAACGCCTAAATCTTTAGCAAATTTCTTAGCAATTTGAATATCAATTCCGACATATTCAGTCTTGCCATCTTGCTTAGTAGTAAATTCGTAAGGTGGATAATCGGCACTTAAACCAACTACCAATGTTCCCTTTTCTTTTACCTTTTTCAATGAATCATCTGTTGTCTTAGCTGTATCAGTGGAAGAACTGCTAGAAGTTGTATCAGCAGTAATCGCAGCAAATGGTGTAACTACCATCATGAGTACAGCTAAAAGCATTAACATCTTCTTAAAAATTTTCATACTCATAATCTCCCTCGTTAATATAATCTATAGTTTTCAAGTTGATATGATTAGTATACTTTCTATTGTTTATTTATGCAAGTATTTTTTATAATTTTGTATATTTTATTCATAATTTATGTTTAAATTGCATTTAAAATGAATAAAATATATTTATGTAACAGTTTTCTATAAAATAAAAACATCAATGAGCTTGTTTATCTACAAAACTTCATTGATGTTTCTCTAATTATTTCATTTTATGTTTCTTTGATGAAACTTGATAGAAGATGAATGCCACTAATCCGAAGAAGACTGGACCAGCAATTGTCCAGAAGGCTGTTTCAAAGTCGCCATCCAAAATTGGTTGAACACAAGTAAAGATAATACCTGCTGATAAAATAATTTCAATAATAATTACTAATAAATTAGTCCAGAATGGATTCTTAAAAGCTACAAATGAATGTTCAATCTTCTTTTTCTTAAAGAATGGGAATGCCCCAACTAAGAATAGATATGGGAAACTAGTAGATACATTTGCCATATCAGTTAAGATTAAATAGAATCTTTGAGCTGCAGATCCACCAAAGGCTACTAAGAAGATAATTACACAAACAATAATTGCTTGTAACCACATTGCATTGGCTGGCATATTGTGTTTGTTAAGGCGAGTTAATTTTTCAGGCCATAATCTCTTATCTGAACCTAAAATAAATGATTTGATTGGTGAGTATAAGAGAATGAACATTGCACCTAAAAATCCTAGAACTTGTGTTAAAGCTACAAATCTTGTAATTAACATACCTGTTGTATGAGATGCAGCTGCTGACCAACCTAATGAGTGTCCTAAGTAGACACCTAATTGGTTAAAGACAATATATGTGATATTACCTAAGTTTACCCCATGCTTAGCAACAACAGAGTTATAGTTAACACTGAAACCAATCATAAAGATCATGATTACATATGCACCAATGGTAAATAAACTAGCAATAATTAATCCACGTGGGAAAGTCTTTTCCGGCTTATCCATACTATCAGTTACACTACCTAAAGATTCCATACCACCATAAGCAAAAATTGCATAAACAACAAATGAAATAATAGCAATTGGTGTTTGGAACTGTGGATTAGGTGAAGTAATAAAATCTTTCATTCCATGGATAGGTTGAGCTAATTGACCATGATTAGCAAAAATAATGATTAAACTAGCAATTAAGAAGATAATGTTAGTTACAACTGTAAAAATTCCACCTAAAGAACCAACTTTAGAAATTGAATCCATTCCTTGTGTGGTAAAGAATGTTGAAATTAAAATGAATAAAATCCCTAAAATACCAATAACTTCAGTAGATGACAAACCTAACATTGACCAATGTTGTGTGGTATCTTTACCAAAAATTAATGCAGAGAATGTTATCCAGATACGTGAAGCTGTTGATACCATCCAGACAATCCAAGATGCTAGCCAGATAAATGTTCCAATGAAAGCTGCACGTTCTCCGATTGATTCAGCTAACCAGGAATAAATACCACCTTTAGCGTCTTTAAATGCAGAACCATATTCTGCCATCATTAAACCACAAGGGAAGAAGAAACATACCCCTGCTAAAATATACCAAATAATACTACCGTAACCCATTTGTGCATAAGCATTAGAGACATTACCAAAACCAAAGATAGCGGTAATAATCATCATGACTAAGCCAAATGTCGTGATTTTCTTTTTATTTTCTTCCAAAATCCCCACTCCATCTTATGTATATTTATTAACTACTAAAGTATATTCTCTTTTATGCAATTTGTATTAATTATGATAGATTTTTTATTGTTTTATAATAAAAATTCATTTTTATACCATAAATTTGAATTTTAAAACATAATATCCATGGTATATTCGTATAATTTATGATTATTCATTGTTTTTTAATTGTAAAAAAATTCATTCTTTCTAAAATTCGTCTAACTTGAAAAATATACCTGTTTCCTGTATGTTTTATTACTATAAAGGAGTGAATATATTTTGGATATTAATGAACATCAACAATGGTTAGTTAAATTCTATGAAAAAAGAGATTGGTTTAAGTATCCACCTCAAGATCGAGTTAATTACATTACAGAAGAACTTGGAGAATTATCTCGTGCTGTTCGTACAATCGAAGTTGGCCGCGATCATCCTGGCGAAAAAATCTTAAATCAAGCTGAAAAAGAAGATAATTTAAGAGAAGAAATGGCAGATGTTATTGATCAGGTATTGGTATTGGCTGCTAAATATGACATTAAACCTGATGAATTACTTGAATATAGCGAAAACAAATTAAAGAAGCGTTTTAATATGGATGTTTAAGATATGAAGAAAAAAACTTTATTTTTTCTTGTCGCTTTATTTAATCTAGCAGCTAACTATGCCCATCCAGTTACACCTACATATTTTAAGATGCTTCATCTTGATAATTCTGTCTTTGGGACGGCTTTTGCTGTAATGTCCTTTGGTATCTTTATCGCCTCTCCATTTTGGAGTAAAATTGCTGGTTTAGTTAACTCTAAGTCTGTTATCGCAATTGGTTGTATCGGCTATGCCATTGCACAATTCTTATTTGCAGTTGGACATACAACAAGCCTGATCTTAATTGGCCGATTGCTTGCTGGACTAGCCTGTGGCGCATTTTTCGTAGGCGTGCTTAACTATATTGTTAATCTATCGAGTGAAACAAATCGAGGAGCTAATCTAACTCTTAATGCTACTATTCAAACTGTTGCTAGTGCTTTGGGTTACTTTGTCGGTGGAATGCTTGGTGCGTATAATGTTTATCTATCTTTTGCAGTTCAAGTTATCCAACTAACTTTAGTCGGGATATTATTCTATCTTTTACTTGAAAAAGATTCGCAAAACACTGATAGTTTGCAATTATCTCTTATACTAAAGGAATCAAATCCACTTAAACGTCTCGAAGATGGACGTTTATTTATGAATAAAGCTTTTGCCTTATTATTCTCTGTTTCTATCTTACTGTATTTAGGATATACTGCCTTTGATCAAAGCTTTAACTACTATTTAAAAGATGTCTTTAATCTTTCTAGTAGTTTTAACGGAATTTTCAAAGGAGCAATTGGTATTATTTCTTTGATTGTTAATACTTCCATTGGTTTGTACTTGATGAAAAATACTAAGATTAGTAAAAGTCTAATCTATGTACTATTAGGTGCTTCAACTTTAATGGTACTTATCTTATTTAGCCATCATCTAACAGCTTACGTCATTAGTAGTTGTATATTTTATGGTTTCTATGCTTTGAGTACGCCACTACTTCAAGATTTAATTACACAGGAAGCTCAGGTTGAGACACGTAACTTAGTACTAGGATTTTATCAATCAACACAATCATTGGGGCAAATCTTAGGTGCTTACTTAGCTGGAATTATTTATAATTTCAGCCCACAAGCTCCATTCTCATTAGCTTTTCTTGCCCTACTAGGTGCGTTTCTTTGTTCGATCCTTTATCGAAGAAAGTATAGAATTTAACACAACCAAAAAAGCAATTTTGAAAGAGATTCAACTCAATCAAAATTGCTTTTCTTTATGCTTAAATTATTACTTTTGTTCGTTTGTAATTTGAGTGTTTCCAGCCACCGTACTAATTTGCCCAGTTGCGCCTTCACTCTTAGCTTTATCTAAAATAGCTTGCATAGATGTTTGTTGCCAATTTCCATCATTATCATAAATGTACACTTGACCATCCTTTATAGCATAAGTCAAGGATTTATCACCACCACTGGAACCAACTTGCCAGTACATTTGATAATAAGTATCTCCACCAGTTGGTAAAGCAGGTGTTCCCATTTGAGAACGAGAAGCTTTAGTTACACCAACTTTAGAATTTGCTGATGGTTGTCCATCTGTTTTAGCGTAGTTTCCTGCATACCAACCTGTTAATGCAGCTTGTTGTTGTTCTGTTAATTCATCTGCAGAAGAAGCTAATGTTTCACTACTACTGCTACTATTAGCCTTTTCATCTACGTTGGAAGAACTGTTAGACTTAGATGTATTATCTGCAACATCTGCATCTTCAGCAAAAACTGCTTTAGCTTTAATTGCACTCTTCTTATGAGATTTCTTTACTACGACGCTACTTTCATGTGCAGAAGTCTGTGCTTGAGATTCGGCACTCTTATTGCCACATGCAGCTAATGTTCCCACTAAGAGTACACTACTAAAAGTAACAATTAATTTGTTTAATTTCATTTTATCCTCCAAATCTACCTGTCAAAACTTCATTACTGATTAGCAATACCATTCCTAATTAACTCTAATGGGTTCAACCATGTACCATTATTGTTAAATGAATTGGCAATAGCTCTCATAATATTCTTTTCACGAGTTATACCTAAGTGTAAGTGTGATGTATCACGGTAACCAATTACGTCACCTGTATTAATTTGTTGACCAACATGCACCTTAATATTACCACGATTACTGAATGCTTCCTGGTAAACAAAGCTATATTCGTCTGATTGAACAACAACGTAGTTTTCCAAACCAGCAATATAACCAATTTGTGTAACAACACCACTGTGTACAGCATGGACTGAAGAACCTGGGTGATCATAAGAACCAAAGTCCAATCCGTCATGGAATCCATTCATACGGAATTCTCCACCTGGATTTACACCAAATAATTGAGCTCCTGTAAAGCTACCTTGTCCTACAGATGGAAATGGCCAGCCCCATGTATCTTTTTTCAATGTACCATCTGAATTGAACGTATAGTTCTTACCATTGATATTAACTGTTCCAGTTTTCATAGCACCAGAAATAGTATCAAAATAGTAGTCTTTACCATTGATATTTTGCCAACCATATTGCATTTGGCCATTTGAGGCATAATACACTGTCTTGTTTTGGCCATATGGTGCTAAGTTTTGGAAACCTGTTTGCATTGCACCACTGCTCTTATCGAACAAATACCAATGATTTCCTACGGCTTTTTGACCATATTGCATTTGACCATTTGAGGCATAATATACTGTCTTATTTTGACCATATGGTGCTAAGTTTTGGAAACCTGTTTGCATAGCCCCATCATACTTGCTAAATAAATACCAATGGTTTCCTACCACTTGTTGGCCCGTCAACACTTTATGGTTAGAATCTAATAAGTAATTCTTTCCATCTAATGTTACTAATCCTTGCATTAACAGATTACCAGTATTACTGTCAAAATTATATACTTTACCGGCTATATTTACCTTACCAACTTGCATTTGACCATTTGAGGCATAATATTGAATTGTTTTTGTATCAGGGTTATATGCTACACCCGTATACATTTTACCGGAAGACTTATCAAAATAGTATTTTTTACCATCAATAGTTCGACTACCATGCTGCATCTGACCATTTGAAGCGTAATATACTACTTTATTTTGACCATATAATGATAAATTTTGAAAGCCTGTTAACATTGCTCCACTATATCTATCAAATAAATACCAATGATTTCCAATTGCTTGTTGGCCATATTGCATTTGACCATTTGAGGCATAATATACCACTTTATCCTGACCATATGGTGTTAAATTTTGAAGACCAGTCTGCATTGCACCACTGCTCTTATCAAATAAATACCAATGACCACCAATTTGCTTTTGCCCGTGTTGCATTTGACCATCTAATGCATAATATACTGTTTTATTTTGGCCATACGATGCTAAATTTTGGAAACCTGTTTGCATTGCACCACTACTCTTATCAAATAAATACCAATGGTTGCCGACTGCTCTTTGACCATGTTGCATTTGACCATTTGATGCATAATATACTACTTTATTTTGACCATATGATGATAGGTTTTGGAAACCTGTTTGCATTGCACCACTATTTTTATCAAATAAATACCAATGATTGCCAATCGCTTGTTGGCCTTTACGTACTTCACCACTGATATTATCTAGATAGTATACTTTTTGATTTACCTTAGTTAATCCATGTTGCATTCTGCCTTTTTCATCATAGTATACTACCTTATTTTGGCCGTATGGTGCTAGATTTTGGAAGCCGGTTAGCATGGCGCCACTATATCTATCAAATAAATACCAGTTATTTTCGATTGCTTGTTGACCATATTGCATCTGGCCATCCTTATTATAATATACTGTCTTACCTTGACTTTCTATTTTTTGAAAACCAGTTTGCATTACACCTTGGTCATCAAATAGATACCAACTACCGTCAATGTTTCTTTGACCTGTAGTCATCGCACCACTAAATTTATCAAAATAATATTTATTACTATTGATATTTTGCCAACCAAATTGCATTTGCGCATTGCTTGGTGCATAGTAAACTACTTTATTTTGATCTTTGATTTCTTGGAATCCTGTCAAGTTCTTACCAGTATTGTTATCTACTAAATACCAGTTGCCATCAACATTCTTTTGACTAGCATTATCAGCAGTATTTACTGGTGTTTCTACTTTAGGTTCTTCACTCTTTTGTGTAGTCGAACTTTGAGTAGCATTACTTTGTTCTCCATTGTTAACTACTTGAGTATTTTTGCTTTGTTCAGAATTAGTTGCTGGTATAGTAGGTGCCGTAACTACTTTATTTTCTGCCACTTGTGTAGTTACATTATTATTTGCTGAAGTTGATTGTTGTACAGAGGCACTTTGAACTTGTACAGTTACCGGTGTAACCTGTTTTGCTTCTTGATTTGCAGAAGATTGTTGAGTAGTATTTGCAACTTCATTTGTATTAGTTTCTACACTTTGATTACTTTCAACATTTGCTTGTTGACTGCTATTTTCTTGATTAACAACTGCCTTTGATTCTGTATTTTGTGTTGTTTGTAATGTTACTTCTTGTTTGTTAGTTTGATTGTTATTGTTATTATCTGTTTGACTTTGAACATTTGTATCAGCCATAACTTTAGGATTATGAACATTAACTCCTATTGCCAATCCTAAAAAAACTAAAGGTGCTACAATCCAGTTTTTACCGGCCTTATACATCTTATAACGTTTTTTCGATTCATAATTCTCCAAGGAAAAACGTCCTCCTTTTTCTTATCTAAACTTATGTAGCCATCCCCATAAAAGTCTATAGGAATACTTTTTTATTATACTTTACACAAATATCAATCTCAATATTTATCAAGGTTTGTATTATTTCTTTAAGTTGGTGTTACATTATTGTCATAAAAAAAATCATCGACAACTTCTAGTCGTCAATGATTCACATTTACATTTTATCTAACACTTCTACTATTTTTTTAGTATATTTTCCATTTTTCAAATCTTTACCCATTTTCAAGGCATTTTCTCTCATTATCCTGTATTCATCATCCGTTATACTATCAAGTATCTCATCCATATTAACTAAACTATCTATTGCTACACCAAGTTTATTTTTTACAATAAATTGAGCCATAGCTGCCTCTCGCCAAATTAATATTGGCAATCCAGTAGTAATATATAACGATGTCTTGTGTGGATTATTAAATTTCATATACTCTCCATAATGCCCCTCACAAGTTTCTACACTATCTCCATCCCATATTAATCCGAAACTCTGATTTAAATGACTAGGTAGCTCTTCAGGACTAAATTGTCCTTTGTAGTCTATGCATTCTGGATAATTATCTAATTTATTAGGTCCATATACATCTATTTTATGTTCTTCCATAGCTAGTTTTTGTAAAAAAGTTGATTTAAATAAATTCCCAGCAAAACATACTGTTTTATCATACGCTTTTGATTTAGGAGAAAAATCTGTTAAATAATCAAAAATACCTAGAACTAAAATTTTCGATGAAATGTTATTCTTTTCCAAAATTTTCTTCATTACATCATTGTGTACAATAATTTTATCAGCTAGATTTAGTAATCCTATTTCATATTCTGAGATTGTATTTCCATCTTCCTGCAAGCTTGATATATCATGAATAAATAATACTAATTCAACATTACTATTAGATATGTAATTTATTATTTCCCTTGTCATTCTTACAGATGAAGTTGGATACTGAAAAACCACTCTATTGATATTAGTCAAATCTATATCTTTTCGCATTTTTGTATGAATATATAGGTATTTTCTAACTTTAGAAGTGTAAATTGGAATATTCTTTCCTATATATCCCATATCACTAAAAATTCTACTTATATCTTCTTTAGCCTTTCCGCCGCCAATATTCTTTCCTGGATCACCAGTTGTTAAAATTATATTTTTCAACATTATTACCTCATACTAATTTATCTTTGAAATAATCATTATTAGTTAACATCGCTATAAATATTATATTATATGATAATTCCACCAAATGTTGATCTATTAATGAACTTAAAGCCGCAAATAATAAAGCTACTAATAAACAAATAGTCTTATCATTCATAAACTTATTTACTGAGTAAATTAACATAATGACAAGAAATACAAAAGCTACTACCCCACCAAACATTAATACTCGCAAATAACTAACGTCTATGAAGAAATAATTAAATTTCCCCTTATGAATTCCACCATTAGCATGCTCTTTAATAAATTGACCAAACATTGTCACATTATAATCTTTAAAAGCCATATGTCCATATTTCAATCTTCCAGACAATACACGATCCATTATGCTAAAAATTCTACTGTTAGCAGTATATAAATAAGTTAAAACTATTTCAATTCCTACAACCGCTCCTGCCACTAAAGTTATAGTATTTGCTCCAATTCTATACAATAGCTCCGTAACAGTATTATAAAAGGCCGAAATTACTATTAGTAGTAATATCAATAAAGTATCTACTTTTGTATCTGTTACAAAATATATAAACGCACATATTGCTAACAATGATATATATTCTGGCAATTTTAATTTAAATTTCTTTAATGTGACATAAGCTAGTGAAATATAGAATATTCTTGCTGCCAAATCTGTTGGATAAACAGATCCTAACGATAATCTTATTCCAGCGTTTCCAGTTCTCATATTTACAACTTCTAAAATCCATCCCATATAAACTGAAAAAGCAGAAAATAGTAACATAAATACTTCGATATAAATAAACACTTTCAATATTTGCTTAAAGTCTAAATCTTTTGCTGCTAAGATCATTATATAATAATATAAAAGATCCATCGTTTGCGAGTTAATTGCAGTCACAGCTAATAATAAACCTACTAATATTTCTATTGTTAATTCTTGCCAGTTACTAATTCTATTAAAAAATAAAATTTTTATAACTGCTAAAGCAACTGCTACCAGCATAATTCTATAAGGAATACTTAGTCCAATATCATAAAAAATATATACGTACATTGTCCCCATTAAAAAATGAGTAACTAAATATATTATAAAAGCTGTATAAAATATATACTTACCAACTTTATCTCTATTAGGATTATTTTTTATTTTTTCCATCGCTGTCATTAATACATCCATAAAAAGACTCCTAATCTATTTTCTTCTTTGTTCAATCATTTGCTTAGCTTTTACTAAAATTGTAGGTTTTAAAATAAAAATCATAACAACATATAATACTATTCCTAATAATATCTCAATTGCTAATGTAATAACATTTGTCCTTAGTGTGTTATCCAAATAAAACACTGGAATAAACATGATGATTCCACTGATTATATACTTAGGAACATTACTAAACATATTCTTGAATTCCACATCTTTTCTAACCTTATATAATTGATAGAATGTTACTGCAAATTCTGAAATTACAGTTGCCATCATAGCACCTTTCAATCCCCAAAGATAGATGAATGGAATATTTAAGATAATATTTACAATTGCTCCTAATAATACTGAATTAGTAAATTCTTTTACCCTATTTACAGGAAGTAAATATTGAGTACCAATAACATTACTCCATCCAATTATGATTATAACAACTGATTCTATCAACATAGCTTCCCCAACAGGTCCATATCCTTTTCCATAGAAAAATGGAGCTATATGTAAAGAAATACCTGCTAATCCAAAAGCCATAGGAATAGCTATAAAGGAAACAAAGTCAAATGAATTATTTAGTAACTCATTAACTTTCTTATGATCGCCCTTTGCAAAAGCATTAGATACATGGGGGAGCATCACAGTTCCGGTAGCAGTTACTATCGTCATTATCATCTTCACTAAATTATCTGAATATTGATAAAAACCTGATGCTGTAGTCCCCACAAAAATTCCCAACATTGTCTTATTTAATTGAACATAAACTTGAATAGCTGCTTGTGGAATAAATAATGCAACTGTTGGCATAAAATGTTTAAATGGCTTTAAATCTTTTAACTTAACTCTAACTAACATATCTCTAATACTTGGCCACAAAATCATATTTCCTAGTAAAACAGATAATGCTGTTATTAATATGTATATAGTAACATCATTATGATTTTTGACAAAAATGAATATCATGATTGTTGAAAGTATTTTAAAAATTGTATTTCTTACAACGGTCGGTTTGAAATTCTCAACACCCATATATAGCCACGAAATATCAAAAGCTACAGCTACAATATTTAAAGACTGTACCCATAAATATATATTATATTGATTGTACCAACTTAAAAACAATACAAATAAAATATAAGATATTACAGTCGTTACTGTCTTTACTATTTGTATTTCCCAAAAAGCCTTACTCATCTCATATTTGTTTTCTCGTAAGTAAGCAATTTCTCTATTTCCATAGTAACCTACACCAACACTTGCTATTAAAACAAAGTATTGAATAATTGAATTTGTATATGACGAGTCTCCTACACCTATTGGACGTAAAACACGACTAACATAGGGCATAGTTATAAAGGGTACTATTATAGCTAATAATTGATACCCTGCATTGTATAAATAATTTTTTATTATCTTCATTTAAAACCACCTATTAAGCCTAACTACTTCTCTAAAAGAATAACAAGAATTCAAAAAAATTGGAAGAGTCCATCTTCCAATTTTAGTTCTTTACAATTCTAAATGCTAAATCAGTTATCCCAGTTACAGCTAATAAATCCCATAACCTACCTTTTTTATTCGTAGTATGATTATATTCATCAAATTTTTTCATCTTCACATACTTAACAAAAGAAGGATGTTCATAAAAATTATGTCTAGATTCAATATATTTAATTGCGCGAATTGAATACTTATCTTTAAAATTGTAAGTCATTCTTAAATTATTCAAAGTAACTAATAGCTTTTTAGCTTCCTCTGATCGATTTTTTCTGTCATAGCTTAGAATAGATTTCTTTAAGCTATTACCAGCATTAGTTCCTATTGTATTATTTTCATGTATTCTATACTTTATTAGTATTTCATTCATGAAAAAACACCCTTCATGAATTGCAGCTAGAAGATTCAAATGCCAATCATGAGGAAGATTAAAATCGTATGTTTCTAAAAACTCTTCCTTTATATCCTTACTAAAGCACATTGCACAACCTGGAGTTATATTTGCAACAATTATTGATGATAATGGAATATCTGTTAAAAATCCTAATTGACCTTTATAATACAGTAAATTCTCATTATAAAAATTAGGCTTTAGTTTCACCTCAAGAGGATTTAGCCTTGAATCTACATACTTTACGGCAGCATTTATACTTTTTATTTTCGAATTTTTTTCTAACTCTTTTGTCATCAATTCTATCTTATTCTTTTCCCATACATCATCTTGATCAGATAGAAATATGACATCTCCTGTAGCTTGTTGAATTAAATCATAGAAATTCTTTTTATAACCTTTATTACTAGAATTAATCATTAGTTTCCAATTTTTTAAATCATGTTGTTCAATAAATCTTTCTATTAATTCCACAGTTCTATCATTAGAGACATCATCAGCTATAAGAACTTCATCTGGATTAACAGTTTGATTATAAATACTTTTTAACTGTTCAAGTATATAATTCTCTCCATTGTATGTAGCCATCAATAACGAAATCTTCATAAAGTACCTTCTCTTTGATTATTCAAATTCATTCTTTACTGTTAGTAAAGCTGCTCCTATAACTTGATCCATATTGTAGTAACGATATTGTCCCAAACGTCCACCAAAGATTACATTTTCAGTTTCTTTACTTGCCAATTCTTGATATTGCTTGTAAAGGCTGTTGTTTTTACTATCATTTACTGGATAGTAAGGTTCATCGCCACGTTTCCAATCAGCAGGATATTCACGCGTAATAACCGTCTTACCTTTTTCACCCTTACCAAATTCAAAATGCTTATGTTCGATTATTCTAGTATAAGGTGTTTCAGCATCTGTATGATTTACTACGGCATTGCCTTGATGATTATCTTCATCTAACACTTCTGTTTCAAAGCGTAAACTTCTATATTCCAATTCTCCAAGTTTGTAATTGAAGAATTGATCAATCATACCTGTGAAGACAACTTTATCGTATTCTTTTAGATATTCTTCTTTATGATCGAAGAAATCTACCCCTGTTTCTACAGTGATATTGTCATTATCTAACATCTTTTCGACAATTTGTGTATAACCGCCGATTGGAATACCTTGATATGTATCATTGAAATAGTTGTTATCATAAGTTAAACGTACTGGTAAACGACGAATAATAAAAGCTGGCAATTCTGTAGCTTTACGTCCCCATTGTTTTTCTGTATAACCCTTGATTAATTTTTCATAAATATCTGTTCCAATTAATGAAATAGCTTGTTCTTCAAGATTTTCTGGTTTCTTACCATTAAGAACTGCACGTTGTTCTTCAATCTTAGCCATAGCTTCTTTAGGAGTTACAACTCCCCAAAGTTTATTAAATGTGTTCATGTTAAAAGGTAAATTATAAATTTCACCATTATAATTAGCTACTGGGCTATTAGTATAACGATTAAATTCAGCAAATTGATTTACATATTTCCAAATTTCTTTCTTAGAAGTATGGAAGATATGTGCACCAAATTGATGAACTTGAATACCATGTACCTCTTTTGTGTAAATATTTCCGGCAACATGATCTCTTTTTTCAATAACCTTTACTTTGTGTCCTCTTTGAGCAGCTTCGTGTGCAAATACTGCACCGAAAAGCCCTGCACCTACTACTAAATAATTTGTCACTTTATAATTCCTCCACTAACATTAATCTTTTTTCAACGCTTCATCTAACTTAATAATGAGTTGATTTGAATACTCTTTTGTAAATTTTCTAGCAAAAAAAGCATCACTATTTTTTAAATCTAGATAATCATCTTCATCTAAAATTGCCGGATAACTTCCATTTTTATGTATCCATTTCATAAATCGATGATTATTTCCAGTTACTCTTTCTTTAAACACAGTATTGTTCATCACAATCGTATTTAACCAAAATTCGTCACTACAGAAACTAGTCTTAAATAATCTATACAATTCATCATTTTTTTCTAAGTAATCTAATGCATATACTAAAACTTCTCTTGGCACATCAAACCATTGAGATCCTGTATAAAAGTCAACTTTAGTACTTAACTTCTTAAACTTATTAATTCCAAGAATAGTTTGAACACTTATATTTAGTCTATGAAATATTTTGCCACTAAATGATCTTCTATTTATCTTGTCATAGTTATAGTAGTACTTGAGCCACCATTCTATAGGTTCTCCACTTTTTTTAATATTTTTTACACTTTGAACATCCAAAAAAATTTTGTCATTATTATACTCAAAATAACGATAGATTTCATCTATACTTTTTATTGGCCAATCTTGACCTGAAATCAAATGAAAGAATTTAATGCTTTCATCTTTTAGAGCAAAACGAATTAATCTAATTGTTGCCTCAACAATACTCCATCCACCCCACTTAACATCTACTTCTGAAATATATTTTATACCTTCAAACTCTAGCCTACTTTTTTCATCAGATGTAAGTGCCATTTTTTTATCAAAATGTATGTAAACTGAAAATCTTCGCTTCAATTTAAGTGATAACTCATATATTTGTTCAAAATCACGATGTGCTAATATCATAACTGCTTGTGACATAAAAGTGATCCTCATTCCTTCAACTACTCAATAAAAATCGTACTTAATACGCATCATTAGAGAACAGTACAATTTTAACTGTTAAAAAGATCAAATATAGATCATAGAAAAAACCACTCTTTTGAATGTATTCTAAATCCAATTCAACCATTTCAGAAAAGCCTACACTATTTCTAACCGTTGCTTGCCAAAGTCCTGTACAACCAGGGACTACTAATAGCCTTTGCTTATCATAATCTGTGTATTGAGCAACTTCACTTGGCAAAGGTGGACGAGGTCCTACTAGACTCATGTCACCCTTAAGCACATTTAAAAGTTGTGGCAACTCATCAAAACTATGCTTGCGAATAAATTTACCAATTTTTGTAATTCGAGGATCTTCTTTCATCTTAAACATTGGACCCTCTACTTCATTTTGAGATTCTAATTCAGCTAATTTCTTATCAGCATCCACAATCATAGAACGAAATTTATACATTTCAAATTCTTTACCGTCTTTTCCAACTCTAGTTTGAGAATAAAATACTGGTCCTCTATCTTCTTTATGGATTCTAAATGCTATGTATAATAACAACGGCGATAACAAGATTAATCCTACTAAACTAGCGAAAAAATCAAAAACTCGTTTGAAAAAATGATAGATGTATCTTTTATTAATATTTTCTCTATCTAATTTCTTCATGCTAACCGTTCCTCCAATTTTTTCCATTAGCGCATTCCCCTCGTTTTATATTAACTCCCTAAATTATATCATTTAATTTCAACAAAATTTTAACAAAAAGCTAACATTACTCGTTTAATGCTTTCTTTAATTGACTAGTTACTTTATCCAAATTGCTTTGTGGAACAACTTCATAAGATACACCGTCAATCATTTGACTTTCCCCTTGCAATTGAATTTGTTCAATCTTAGAAGCAGAACTATATTTAGTTGCAATTGCCTTCATATCATCAAATGTCAAGTTAGTCTTCATGTTGCTAGAAATTGCATTTAAAATTGATTGATATTTAGTCATACTTCCAATTGTTGCAATTTTCTTAACTAAAGCTTCGAGCACCATACGTTGACGTAATTGACGCCCATAATCACCACGTGGATCTTCATAACGCATACGTGTATAGGCTAAGATATTATCTTCATCAATAGTTACAGTTCCTTTTTTAAAGGTCTTATTTGCATTAGTAAATTCTAGGTCGTTCTCAACTTTAACTGGACCTACAGCTGCAGAAAGTTCTTCAAGACCTTTCATGTTCATTTCAACATAGTAATCCACAGGAACATCTAAATAACTTTGAACAATGTTAACCGCACCTTTTGTACCTTCATATGAATAAGCGGCATTAATCTTATTATTATACCCATATCCTGGAATTGCTACTTTAGTATCACGTGGAATACTTACTAAAGTAGTCTTCTTTTCTTTAGGGCTAACTGCTGCTAACATCATAGTATCTGAACGTCCACGATATGTACGTCCATATTCACCTGTATCAGTTCCCAAGATAAGAACTGTAAATGGTTTACCATTATTTAAATCTGGTGTATTACGCAATTTATTTGTCTTAACTTGTTTATATGTACTATTAGCTGACTTTTTAGCATCAAAATACATTTTACCAAACAATGCAACATCAACAACTATAAATAACCCAATAACAATTAAAACCCATTTCCAAATTTTATGTCTTTGCCAAAATGAGCGATGGTGATGATGCTTATGATGACTGTGATTTCTATTTAACTTTTCTTCTTCATTATTCATTTCCTACTCCCACTTTCCGTTAAAAGAACCAGAATTTCTTCTTTTTCTGAATTGGTGTATAGTCTCTAGCTACGACATACTCCCCATTGATAAGATTTTCAGCATTTTTTTCAAATTGTATTGCTTTTTGTTCACCAAAATCTTTAGCAATTTGATTCAAAGCTTCACTTAACACAAACTTACGCCCCTTTAAAGTATGTGCATCTGAAGCAACAATTTGTACCAAATTATGTTCAACCAATGTATGTGATATTTCAGCTACATGTGAACCAAAACCACCAACATAACTTGTAGCTGTAACCTGTGCTAAAGCCCCCGCTTTAATAAAATCATACAACATATTTAAATTATTCTGAATTTCATGATTACGTTCAGGATGCACAATAACTGGTATCGTTCCCATTTTTTTTAAATTAAAAATCATATTCTCGGCATATCTAGGAACACCATCATGTGGAAATTCTAATAACATGTATCTTTTATCTTCATCTATTCCCAGTAAATCATCATATCTGTTCAAAAGTTCTCCATTAATATGTACTTCTTGACTTGGAAAAATAGTCAATTTAATTTCTCGCTTATCTAATTCAGCTTGAAATTCATCAGCTATTCTAATGACATCTTTTGCGTGATTAGTATAATTACGATCAAGATGATGTGGAGTAGCCAAAATATGTGTAACTCCATCAGCAACTGCTTCTTGGGCTAATTGCAATGAATGTTCTAAGTCTGGAGATCCATCATCAATACCCGGCAAGATATGACAATGTAAATCTACTATTTTCTCAAAATTCATATTAATAATCCTTTTCTGATAATTAAATAATATAAAAAACACATATATTATACCAAACTCCACCTTTAAATTCATTAAAGGCAAACAAAAAACCGACAATTGTTGCCGATTTTTAAACAAATTTATTAAGTCTACTTTTCAGTAATGGTTGGGTATCCAATACTAAATTTGATAAGAAAATAAGAAATAAAGTTACACTTATCATTCGATTAATAGAAGAAAGTCTCAATTTATTCCTTAGTGGATATTATATATTAAAAGTATTTTAAATTACAATACTAAATATTAAACAAAAAGCCCTTACCTAAAAAGATAAGAGCTACATTACAACTATACATCATTTAAATAAATTTATTTTTCTTTTCCATATCCATAATAGCCGTAGTAACCATCTGTAGAAGCATCTACATCATTTAATACTACTCCTATAATATGAGCATTAACATGTTTAAGCAAATCTACAGCCTGACGGACACCTTCTTTTTCTGCAAATCCTTGACGAACAATTAGAAGTGTTCCATCAACTTTAGCAGATAAAAGTTGAGCATCAGTTACAGATAAAACTGGTGGAGCGTCATAGATAACCAAATCTAACTTTTCTTCCAATGCTTCACGTAATTTATCCATACGTCTAGAACCCATTAATTCAGATGGGTTAGGAGGAATAGGACCAGCAGGAATAACAAACAAATTATCTACCGTAGTTTCGTAAATAACATCATTAATATCAAAATCTCTATCGGTTAGGAAATTTGTCAATCCTCTTGGATCAGCAATACCAAAGGTAGAGGCAATAGTTGGTCTACGTAAATCCGTATCAACTAACAAAGTAGATAAACCTTGCTTAGCAAAGGATGCAGCAATATTTGCAGCTATAGTAGATTTTCCTTCAGAAGCAACAGATGAAGTAATCATTAAAGATTTATATTCTGTATCTGCACTAGAGAATGTAATATTTGTACGAATAGTATTAAATTGTTCTGTATCTACAGATGTTGGTTTAGCAATTGTTACTAAATAAACACCTTTTTCCATACTATTAGTATCTAACTTTTTTTTCTTCTTAAATAATGCCATATCTCTTACCCTCCTTTCTAAACTCTACGACGACGTGGAGTACTAATTTTTTCTTCAGCACTATTATTTTTAGAAATTTTATTTCTATCAATAACTTTAACTGCCCCATAATCATCTTCATTAATATCTAAATGATATACAGAACCTATATTGGTTAAACCTAATTCATCAGTTAAGAAACTACTATCCTTGATAGTTTTATCAGTAAATTCCTTAATAAATGCAATTGCAACACCTATAAATAATCCTAACACCACTCCTGCAAGAGCAAATAATTTTTTATTAGGTGATACAGGTCTAGAATTTACTTTAGCGTCAGATACAATCGTAACATTATCTACTTGCATCATCTTTTTGACCTTTTTTGCAAATACTTTGCCCACAGTATTTGCTATATCTGCAGCAACATAAGCATTTTTGTCAGTAACAGTTACAGTTACAACTTGTGAATTTGTTTGATTCGATACTTTAATAGACTTTGCTAGGGAATTCAAATTTCCTTGATAATTATCTGTATTTTTAATTTCCTTCAGAACTGGTGTTAAAATAATTGGTTTTGTTAAAACATCTTTATATGTATTAATAGCTTGTAAATCAGCCTGTTGAGTGGCGTATTGAACTTGAGCATTATTTGCTTTTTGGTTAACTAAAATATCGATACTAGAACTGTATTTAGGTTCAATAAAGAAAAATACAATTCCCAAAGAGGCAACGAGACCAACTATTGCCCATATAAAAATAGAAATGATATTTTTCTTTAAAATTAATAGTACATATCCTATATCTAGTAAAGTTGTTTCATCTTTTTTAGTCATATTTTTCTCCTATAAAAAATTAATATAGTATCTAAAGTATAATCTTTCTCTTAACTAGGATTAGTATCTAAATCATCATGGTTCAGCTTAGACTCATTTGTAACTTCATTAGCATCATATAAGTCTTTCTTTATTTTCGAGGAACTAATCTCGGCTGTTCTTGGTAGATACACTACATCAACACCTTCATCCTTTAAAAAATCAAATTTACCTTTCCAATCATCTCCCATTACAAAAGTATCAATATGATACTCCCTCATATCACTTTTTTTTTGATTCCAATTTTTTTCAGGAATCACTAAATCAACATAACGAATTGACTCTAACAACTGTTTTCTCTGTTCATACGAAAAATATGTTTTTTTATGTTTATCATGCCAATTGAATTCGTCTGTTGACAAAGCTACGATAAGGTAGTCTCCTAACATTTTGGCTCTACGCAACAAATTAATATGTCCATAATGTAATAAATCAAATGTTCCATAAGTAATCACTCTTTTCATAACTTGCTCCTTCATAATTATGATTCGAATTTTTTATCTTTCTCTCCTAGAATGTAAAAAGGGACACCATAACTGTTAAATGAATTAATTCCTTATAGCTACTTATTTAGAATTTGCACATTTTATTTTCCTTTTTAATATAGCATTTTCCCTATATTAACTTTTATAATTACGCTTAAATCTCTAAAGTGCTTTTTATATGATTTTATATCATCTCTACTAATTTCTTCTATATACTTTATATCCATGATGCGGCACCTGTTCACTAATAGGTGGTAGTTCCATATAATTACCGTACATTTTTTTTAAGATAATATCACTTTTCTCAGGAATCCAAACATTGATATTTTCAAATGCTACTCTCTTTCTTCCAACGAATAAATCTTTCTCAAACGGTTCAAACCTTAGTTCCCATACCGGAACACCTATAAATCTATCATCTTTATTTGTATACTTTTCTAAATAAGAATTTATTTTCTTATCTATTCTCTGATCCCATTTTTTACCATGTACTAATCTTATTAGCATATGAAGTATCATTCGTGGAATAGTTTTTAACACTGTATTACTTTTTCCAGATAAGTAAAAGAAATACTCTTTATTTAAAACTTTAAATTTTTTATGAAGTTTATAGGCTTCTTTTTTAGATGAACAGTAATTATCTAGAGGATATATATCAATAAACAATCCCATATCAACATCTTTCTCACTAATGTCTGTTGTCACATACTTAAATTCTTGATTAGAAAATCTAGCCATTCCATAAGCATAATTTTTTGTATTTGATCGTGTACAAATCTTATATTTATTAAAATCTATATCTTTATAAAACTCATATTTCAATAATTTATCAAAATCTTTTCTAGGCATCCAAATATCTATATCATCATCCCAAGGTATAAAACCTTTATGCCTTATAGCACCGATTAAAGATCCATATGCTATAAAATAATTTAATTCTAAATTTGTGCATAAATCATCAAAATCTTTTAACATTTTCAAGGTTTCACCTTGAATTTGTTTTACATCTAACATTTCCATTATTCAGTCCCCTTTTTATATTATTTTGAAAACTTGTAATATATTATCGACATATAAACATATAATCCTGTATTTACAACACTGTATAGAATTAAAAAAACATATATTTTACTTTTAAAAGTTATCACAAATACTACTAAAAAGATAAACATTATTACTGATAATATCTGAAATAACATATTATATCCTTGCTTTTGTACTATTGCGACTGAAGGATTTAGTGTGTTAGTAACTATTTTAGCACTAAACATTGGGGCTAATATTTGTGATATGATTCCTGCTACTTTCCAGTTTTTTCCAAAAACAAAACTAAAAATTTGAGGCGCAAAAAAAACTAAAACTATAAACATCCCTATAGCTAGCGGGATCGTAAGTAGTAATGTTTTTCTATACGAATTAAAAAAACTCCCCTTACTTTCGTATTCTCGCGCCGCTTCTTCATAGAAAACTTTTGCTAAATTATTACTCACTAAATTTACAGGCATCCCTAATATTCTATATGACATGGAGTATAAACCAAGTATACTGTTTCCATAAAATTGAGCTATAAATATGTTTAATGCATTATATGAAAAAGAGCCCATAAATACTGCTGGGGTAGTATACAAAGCTTGATTCCTATACTTAATCATTACTTCTTTCATTTTCGAAAAAGAACTAGTAACCACTTTTTTTCTTTCTTTTATTAACAAACTACTTTGCTTTTTTAAACCAACTAAGGATCCTATAGCCTGTGATAATAATAGACCTATAATTCCTAACTTAAAATATCCAGCAAGTAACATTAGTAAATTTTGTGCTAATGATCTGGTTATATATGTCTCAGATATCAATGAATACTGCTTATACCTATTATTATAATTTCCAATAATATCAACAAAACCATTACTCAACATCATAATTGATAAAATTACTGCTATTAATCCTACTTTTTTTTGATGAAAATTAATCATAAGATAACCTACAGTAATTAAAACAGTAGATATTATCAGTAAAATAAAAGATAATTTTAATAAAGCAAAAACCTTATCCTCATCTTTTTCAGTAACTATCATGTAATCATACTGTAAAGCAATAACTGGATAAAAAAGGTTAACAACACTTAAAACATATGTATACTCACCAATACTAGTAGTAGTAAATAGTCTTGTCATTGCTGGCGAAACTAGCGCTGTAACCAACTGTGCTATTAATGATCCTGATGCTAATATTATGAAAGACTTAAAAAAATTACTTCTTATATATTTCATACTTACCTCGATAATATCTTTTTTACAAAGTTTTTTTACAATATTTTTCTCAATTCTTCTGCATAATTATTACTATTATATAATTGAACCCTGCTTAGTCCCTCTGATCTATATAATTCATATAGTTCCTTATCATTTAGTAAATTCGTAATGTTTCTAGCAATATCACTTACTAAATTCGTATTTCTTTTTAAAACAACAGCAGATTTCCCAACATACTCAGGGATTCCACCTGAATCGGTAGTTATAACAGGTGTCCCACAAGCCATTGCTTCTAACGGAGTTAAGCCAGCTGGCTCTTCCCACATAGACGGAAGTACTGCAATATCTGCTAAATTATACACTACCGGCATTATTTCATATGAGATATATCCTGTGAATATTATTTTACTATTTAAATCATGAATCTTATCTTCTAATTTTTTTATATATTTAGTTTTTCTTACTTTATTTTCACCATGTAAAGTACTGCCCACAATTAAAATCTTTATGTTATTAGAATTTATTTTTTTACAGCATCAATCAACTTATCTATACCTTTTTCCCAAGATATTCTCCCTGCAAAAAGTATAACTTTATCAGTTTTATTTAATCCAAACTTTTGTTGTAATTTCTCTGTTTCAAAATTATTTAAAATTCTAAAATTATTTAAGTCTATTCTATTCTGAAAAACCACTATTTTTTTATTATCAAACTTAGGAAACTTAGTTTTTCCAGCTGACACTCTTTTTTTTACAAACTCGCTAACTGTTAATACTTTAGTAGTATTTAATAATGTTTTTTTTAAAAAAGCATTAGTACTAGGTAAGTTATGTGCATGATAATAATACTTTCCTTGGTATTTTTTTAACCCTCTAACTGTCCAAAATAATAACATTGTATTTTCAATAATGACTTTATCATAAGTATTGTTTTTCAATATTTTCCTAGCAAAAAGTATATATTGTATCAGAGCTAACATAGATTTAAATGATTTACTTCGCTCTTTTAATAATAATTTTGCTATCTTGAATATTACTTTATCTAAACTATTAACTATAGTTCGAGGAGTACACCAATGAAATTTAGTATAATTATACTTTTTAGCTTTTTTTTCTGCTTTCTCCTCGTATATAGAAACTAGTTCAAAATTAAAAACTGGATTTTTCTCATTACTATCTATTATATTCTCTACTAACTCTGATACCGCACCACCTTTAGTAGCAGGAACCGGATACCCTGTATTTGAATCAGAAGTCAAAATTAATACTTTCTCCAAAAATATCATCCTCCTAACATTAAAAAATTAGAACTTGATATACATATGTTCCAAAATAATACATCATAGAAGTAATAGCCATGATCCACACTAAAATACCTTGTCTATTAAGATAAAAAATACTTTTTCTATCATTGGCTAAATATTTCCTTACTATTATTAATAATGGTAATAAATTAACCAATACTAACGATAGCCTATTTGTTAAATTCCAGCTTAAAAAGGTACTACTTATACTGAAAGCTATAACAATTTCACTAAAAAAGACCAACAGTCCCAAACTACTGTTTTGTGAATCAATATTAATTCTTCTTAACTCATATATCATTATTAAACTTATTAAAATTCTAATAATAATTATTATCGTACCATATCTTAATGTTAGTATTCCTGATAAACCACCTAACCCTTTATCCATAGTATAGTTAATCTTATCAACTGTTGTTATGGATAAATACTTTGAAAATATACTAATAACACCACTAGAAATAATTGGAAATATCAGAAAAATAAATAGAATTATTTTTCTAATATTAACTTTCTTATATAAGCTTGCTAACACACGTATAATAACAAACATAAACATAGAATTATGTAGTAACATTGTGCTAAAATAACCTAGCCAATATATTATTTTGTTTTTCTTATCATCATTTGTCACATCATATGCTAAAGCTAATGTAAATACAGCAATAGCTAGGGGCATTCGTATATTTGCTATAGTTCTACTAAAATCTTCTATTATTATAAAAAAGATAAAGGTAGCTGAAATTTGCTTATGGATGCCACTGATTTCCAATTTTTTTGCCAATCTATTTATTGATAAATAAGCCATTGTAAATATTAAAAAAGTATTTATAAATGCTAACCATCCATTATTATTGAATCTAGAAACTACATACCAATAACATTTAATTAGCGGTAAATCATCGTAATTACCTAAATAATTATAACTTCGGTACAACAAAGTCTTACCAGCATTCCAGCCCCATTCCCTATATAAATCTAATTCTAGAAATATTCTATAACTATCTAAATAGTTTCCCATTGCAAAAGCCTTAATGGGGTTAAAAAAGAATCCTATAGTAGCAAATATTATAGTACTAATAAAGTAAATTAGTCTATTATATTCAGTTAAATTCGTAATAGCAAGTAGAACTAATATAATATATATTACTAATAGTAAGTTGTACATATAAAATTTAATACCTCACTTAATAATTATCCTTTAACTTATCTATAGAAAAAATATGATCGTAATAGGTATTTCTTTTTAAGTTATTATAATCTAATTTATATGTTAATTTTTGAACAGGAGATGTACTCTTTATATAATTAAACATAGAATTATCATATGGAAGATTTCCAAGATACTGGAGCATGTGGGGGTTCACATTATTTACATATGGAATCTCTTTCCAATATTTTGAATATTCTTTTGAAACAGCCATAACGCTAACAAAGTCATGAAATATATAATAATCAGCAGGCTTCTCTTTCTTCTTTAAATAAGTTACCATGCTGTTTTTTAATCCTACCAAAAAAGGATCGTTTTTACTTTTTACAAAAATTAACCAATTAGAAATATGTGTAGTTTCACTTTCTAAAAATGAAGATTGAAACATAAATCTATTGCTTTCTACTATATAGTTTGGAACCTTATCAAACATGTAAACTGTTGCATCAATCCACAAGCCACCATACTTACACAATAAAAACAATCTTAGTATATCAGAAAACCATGCATCCAACATTTTCCCTTCCTGCCATCTTTTTATAAGAAAATCAGGAATATCAACCCACTCCTTATAGTTATTTCCATCTATAATTATAACCTTAAAATCTCCAGAATTTTTTTTAACAGATGCTACACATTGTTGTACAATATACGGAGCTTTTTCTATTCCTTGTAACCAACATATAAATATATATTTCTGCCGCATTGGTTCTTGAATAATTTCATCATTAAAAAAACATATACTCTTTTTTATATCTTTTTTTACTGTATTTCTCCATATCAATTCTTTTTCTTTTTTAGATAACTTAAGTGGATATACATATGTATATATCCCTATCTTTTTTATAATATCTATAAAATCATATTTTCTTATTTTATTTGATAAATTCTCATATTCTTCTTCGATAACATTTACTGTATCACCTAAACTATACCCTTTTTTCTTAAAATCATTTTTTATTTTATTTCTTAAATCTAATCTTACATCTTCATTTAATAATACATTATCAATTTTCTTAACCCAAACATCATTACTATTTTCTAAAGGAATACTATCTACCAATGTAGTAATATTCACTTCATTAGAAATTTCTTTAGAGGTTATTACTGGTAATGAACAGGCTTGTGCTTCTAGGGCAATAAATGGCAACCCCTCGTATAATGAAGGCATTAATAATACATCAAAAGTACTTAACCAGTTAACTACATCAACTCTATTTCCTAAAAATAAAACATTTTGCTTAAGAGATTTCTTACTCACATATTTCTCAATTTCACTTTTTTTGCTACCTTCACCTAGCAATACTAATACAGAATTTTTATTTTTTTCATGATATTTTTCAAAAATATCTATTATTCTTCGATGATTTTTTTGTCTTTCAAATCTAGCTACACTTCCTAGAACTGTTTTACCCTCTAAATTGTATTTTTTTCTATACATATTTCTCATATTTTTTTCAAATTTATAGACATTTAAATCAATACCATTTTTTATAAACTGAACTTTTCCACTTGTTGCAGTGGCTTCTCCAAACATCCAAACTGCTGCTTCATTAGAACAAGCAACCATTTTATCAGCAACCACATTTTGTATTTTAGCCATAATTTTATGAAGTTTTATACTTCCATCACTACTATTATGACTATGAACTATTAATTTGCTGTTATTTCTAAATATTACTGGCCAACAATATATAAATAATTTTGATGAGCATTCATTTAAATGAATAATATCATAATTTTCTTTTGCATATAATTTTATGATGTCTATAAAATATCTCATTGGTTCTTTATTTATAGCGTGTATTCTTATGACTTTATTAGCTTTATTTAATACTTCGTTATATTTTTTATTTGGCTCTTGAAAAAGTAAAATGTCTATATGAAACTTCGTTTGATCAATTTTATCAACAATATTTGTTATGAATGTTTCTACCCCTCCAACGCCACTTGTCATTCCTATAATTAAAATCTTCTTCACTTCTATTCTCCCTTTATTTTTTTATATACGATAGAAAAAATATGCATAAACTCATATTATTCTTGTACAAAAATAATATGAGTTTATTCTTTTTTTTCCTTACATTATGAATTTTTAATTTTTTTAACATACTATTATAGTATTTCGATTCATCAGATATTTTTCTAAGTTTTTCATAGAATTTACTATTAGGATTGTATGTTATTCCATGAATAATAGAACCCCAGTATATTTCTAATATTTTTTCATACATTGAATTTTCATATACCTCATCATAATCAGTAGAAATTTTATATATATACTTACTTAACTCTTTATTAAATCTAATTATTTTAGGATTATATCCAGAATTAGTAACAGAATCCTCACGATAATTATATCTATATATGGATTTATTAAGTACTACTAATCTATCAATTTTCTTCAACAATTCATATAGAAAAACTAAATCTTCACTATATCCTAGATTTTCTATAAATCTTAAACCACCCATGCTCTTTTTTCTTATCAGTTTTGCAGCAACTCCACCTATACGAATCGTTTTCCTACTTGATACTAGCAGCTCAGGAAAATCAGTAATATTCCTCTCCATTACCCAACGATTCAGCTTGCTTTTACTATCATCCGAATATATTTTATACTCCTCACCAAACAAATTAGCATTCTCAGATATTAAAAAGTTATTATTTTTATAATAGTCTGTTCCCCCTACTAATAAATCAATATTTTCTTTTTTCATGATACTTACACAATAGCTTAATATATTTTCACATTGGTCATCACTATCTAAGAAAAATACATATTCCCCATTCGCCATACTTATCCCTTTGTTTCTAGCACTGGAAACCCCCAAATTAGATTGATGATGTAATCTTATTCTTTTATCTTTATTTTTATACTCTTTGCAAATTTCATAACTTCTATCAACAGATCCATCATCTACTAAAATCAATTCTATGTTGGAATAATCTTGATATATAACACTATCAATACACTCTCGTAGACTATTTTCAGCATTATATATTGGTACAATAATTGATATCATATCTTTAACCATATACTTTAAACCCTCTAAGTTTTTAATTTATTTCTTGTATTTTAACCTATCATAAATTTCACTATATTTTCTGGCCATAGTTATTGTATTGTATTCCTTTTTCACATCATCTATAGCATGTTCTATAAGCTCTTTTTTCTTTTCTTTACTAACGTTGATTGCATTTATATAGTCTTCAATGGAATCACATATAAAACCATTTACATTATTTTTAATAACATCATTATTTCCTATCGTGTCACTAACAATACACAATTTACCCATATACATTGCTTCTAACAATGCCATTGGCAAGCCTTCCCAACGAGAAGTCAATATAAATATATCCGCTTCATTCAATTTTCTCAATGCTGCATTTCTGTCTAACCATCCCGTGATTCTTACATTAGGAGACGTTATTTCTTCTTTTAATTCTCCATTACCTATCCATATAAACTCTTTTTCCGGCATATTCTCAGCTATCCTATTAAATAAAGCTGGATTTTTTTGATATGATATTCGTCCTAGGGTAGCAACTTTAACTTTATTACTATTACTCTTCTTATAATTACCTACAACATTAGTAATTTCTTTCATATTTATCCCATTATTAACATGTTCTGTATATTTAGCAATTTTCTGTGATTCTTTATCTTCTCCAGGACTACACGATATAGTTACAGCATTTCCCATCCCTAATATTTTTTCAATATTTCTATAAACCAATCTTTTAACTTTACTCGTATCAGACATTAAAAAACTGTAACCATGTGGTGTATAAAATACCGTATATTTATTATTAAAAAAAGAAAAAGCCAACCTACCCAATGCACCCGCCTTTGATGAATGCAAATGTATTATATCTGGATTCACTTTTTTCACTATTTTTTTATTTCTATGTATGCTTTTAAATCTTGCAATATATTTATAGATCTTACAAAATTTTCTACTTTTATTAGTTTTACATTGACATTAAAACTTTTTTTGAAATCTTTAGGTGTTTCCTTTCTTACAGAATAGGCTACATAAACATCATACTTTTTAACTAGTTCATTAGTTAAATTAGTTATATACGTAAATATACCTCCACCCATAGCTTCAACAATAAAAAGTAGTTTTTCTCTTTTCATAATTCCGTTCAACCTCTTACTGACCTAATACTTAAAACTAACTATCAGAAGATATGTTTTTATCCAATCCACTCTTATCCCTTATTCTATATTTTCCTTTTATTTCTATGACGTTCATAATATTTAGTGTTTACATCATATTGTTTCATCAATTAGTTTATATAATTTTAAATAACAACTAATTTAACCCCAATTAAATAATACATGGTAAACTTACTCATTTTCCATTTTATTACATAACAATGTAATCAGCAATGATAGATAATAAAACACAACATTTTTGAAATATATGTAAGAATAAAAATTTCTGCTTCGATTATATTTTCATGATTATTTTTTATTAACTTTTTCTGATTTTCCAATCTAGACACAGGACCAATTTTTTAATTTCTGCAAATTTAGCGCTTACTTGCATAAATTTTTATATTTCTTCTATGTCTAAATATGCCAATAACTAAAATAAGCCTATTATTACTTTAAGTTTGTAATAATAGACTAATAAAATAAAAGAGAGGGCGAACATCTTTCTAATCAAAGAAAACGCACCATCTCTCATAAATTATAGTATTAAATTTTAATCATCATATCTACGTTCCCAATCTGGACTGGAACCTGTCTTACCAATGGATTTTACTTTATATTCTCCATCTTCTTTTTCAATTTGAGCACCGTTATATGTGAATTGTTGTACTTTACGCTGATCATCATTTTCAAAACTATATTTCACAGAATATGATACTTCAGCTTTATTATTTCCTAGAGGAGTTATACTATTTATCTTTACTACATCAACATCTTCTAGATGATCTTCAATAGTTTTGAAAAAGTCGACCAATTCATTATAAGAATCGTTGTTCTCGCCATCTATGAAATGATCTGCAGTTGAACTGCTAGCCCCATATCTTAATCCTGAGAATACTGATGATAATAATGATTCAGCTTCATCTTTACTTACTAATCCTTTATATCCTGGAGTTATTGTGTGAACTCCTTGGTTAATCTTATCTTCAACAGATACTTGTTTAGATTTTATTTCTTTTCCATTTACATCAGTAGTTAGATACAACTTGAGACCATTAGTAATTGGATAGTTAGTGAATTTTTTCTCTCCATCACTATCAAGCTTTCCTACCTTTTTACCATTAATGTAGATATTACTATCTTTCATACCTTTAACAGTGAAAGTAGCTGTACTTAGGTTAAGTTCAACGTTATTATCTTTACCACTCTTTACATAGAAATCTTTCTTTGAACTCAACTTTTCTCCATTAACAGTTCCTTGAGCTTTAAATGTATATTTCCCTGGATATATAGGTCCTACCTTAACTGTACGTGAATCATCTTTAGTAGTTGCTATTTTATTACCGTCTTGATAGATTTTTACATTCTTATTATTTGTAGACACGTAAGCATATCCTGGGTCAGCTTGTAATTTATAAGCAGGAAAAACAAATAGTCTTCTGCCTGACTGTACCCAACTATAATTACCATAACTACCATTAGACATTAAGCTTTGTTTCATGTAGTATATGCTACTTTGACTACCTGAAAATTGCTTTTTAAAAGCTTTCACCTCTTCTTTAGGAACTTTCTTTGAACCTTCAGTTGTAGTTAGATAGCCAGATACATCGCTATCGCTTTTTGATAATGCAGTTGTAAATCTATTCAACTGGTTCTGTGATGAATAATATTTATTTCCTGCAATATATGCTCCAATTAGGACAACAAGTACTACAACAGGTATCATAATTTTTTTATTGATAGGTTTCTTTGGCCTATTATAGTTGTTGTTATTTGGTTGACTAAATTATTCAGTACTTTGGCTTACATCAGTAGGATTTGAAGATTCAAAGCTCTTATTTTCTTCAACCTTCTCTACATTCTCTGACAAATGATAGCCACAGTTAGCACAAAACTTTTCACCAGCATCAACTTTTTGACCACAATTTGGGCAAAATCTGTTTTCACTCATCGCTATCTCCCCCGTTTTAAATAACTATATAACTCTCATTAATTCACTAATTAAGTCAGTTAACATACCTGCATAATGGTTAACTACAATCCATCCCGCAATACTTATTATAATCATATGGGCAATGTAAATTACCAAACCTACATAAATGTTATCCATTTTTGTTTCTTTCAATTCAAATGCTACTGATAATATTCCTATTACCCATATCATTGACATTAGTCCTAAAACAACATCAATTAATACAACGGAGTTCACACTTGCATTAGATACAATAAATGAATATACAAATAGCACTGCATTTAATAACATTAATGAAGAAGTCTTATGTGCAACTTCATTCACTAAATCTAAATATTCTTTATTACTATCTGAAAATCCCTTTTCTACTAATAATACCGCTCCAATTATTGCAAGTGCAGCTATAAACACTGCTAAAAAGAATACTACAAACACATTGAAACCTACTGGATTACTTGTGCTAGAAGAACTTCCACCAGAAAAGAATGACATTATTGAATTTGAACTTTCAACAAAAGTACCTGCTATTTTTCTTACTAAAATCATTACTGATAATGCAAACATAACACCTTCAATTGCTAAAGTTACTAAGCCAGTATACTTTTCCCCAGCTTCAACTTTAAACGGATGTTTCCATGAAGTAACTAACCAATCCCAATAGCTCATAGATACTTTCTTCATTCTGTCTGTGTCTACAGTTTGTCTAGCTCTGTCAACATTAGTGGTATTGGTAGTATTAACCGTATTATTGCCATTTCCCTGTACTAACCGATATCCACAAGATGTACAAAATTTTGCACCTTCTTTTATGTCTGAACCACAATTTGGACATTTGTTCATAGTAAATTCCCCCTAATAAAAATATGTCTACATTATACTACTATGTTTCTTAAAATTTAATTATTTCATAATATTTAATTTGGCTTTTAATCTCAATATTCTTTTTACTGAATTATCAATTTGTTTTTGAGATATGTCTCCACGCTTTATTGCATCTTTGATGGCTGGTATTCCATCTACATAACCATTGCTTAGTAACATATCATTTCCAGCTTCAATCGCCATCACATCTATATTTGTATGTTGCTTTTGCGCAAAGCTAGTTAATGCTCCCATTCCCATATCATCAGTAATAATAACACCTTTAAATTTCAATTCTTTTCTTAAAATTTCGTGTACCGGCTTTGATACAGAAGCTGGTCTAGTTGCATCTAAATTATTAACAACAACATGTCCCACCAATACTGAATCAGCTTTAGCTTTTATTCCAGCTTTAAATGGTAGAAAATCATTTTGCCTAAATTCATTTATACTACGTCCATCGCTAGCAAAACCTGTATGTGTATCTCCAGCTGAACCATACCCCGGAAAATGCTTTACTGTCGCAGCTACTTGTTGCTTTTGAATTGCTGGTACTACCTTTGACACGTATTGTGCTGTTAACTGATAATTCTGGCCCAGTGTTCTGTCATATATAAAGCTATTTGGATCATCAGAAGCATCTGCAACTGGTGCAAAGTCCCAATTAATACCTAAATTACGTAAAATTTCAGCTACACTACTGTATTCTTTCACTACTCCAGACATTCCAGATTGTTTATATACTTCTTGTGGAGAAGGAAACTTTCTTCCATTTGTTAACTGTGGACTTGTACTTAATCTAGAAACAATTCCACCTTCTTGGTCAGTAGAGATAAACAACCCATACTTGCTAGCATTTTGAAAATTTGCATCTTTTTGTTTCATTGAATCTGCATTTTGATTGCTGAAATCTTCTCCAAATAAAACAATTCCACCTAAATTATATTTCTTTATATCATTTGTCATTTTAGCAGCATCGCCTGAACTAGGACTCATATACAATTGACCTATTTTTTCATCTAATGTCATATTGTTTACTATTTTCTGAATTTTTTTATCAGAAACATTCTTAGCGAATACCTTGTCTTGAAAAGCTACTATACACGATAAGCACATAATAACTACCAATAAAAACTTCCCCATACATTTTCTCCCTCTAACTATATTAATAACTCAAATTTATAGTAACATAAGATTATATGTCTATAAATAAAAAGATTGTTCACTATGTGAATTTTGTTATTAAAATGTTATACAGCGTAGCCACGATATGATATCTAGACAGTAAATAACTAAAATAAGCCCATTATTACTCTATAACTGCAATAATAGGCTTTAACAAAATTATTCACTTGTTAATTTTACTTAACTTCACTTAAAAATTCATCCAATGCTTCTTTCCAATCTGGAAATACAAAGCCTGTTTCCTTAGCTAACTTCATTACACTATAATGTGGTCTAAATGCAGCTGTTGGATATTGATCTGAAGTTACAGGTTGTACATCAACACCTGTATCTTTCAATATCTCTTTAGCAAATTCATACCATGAACATTGACCATCATTACAACAATGGTATACACCATGTTTAACCTTATTATCTACTAAATATGTCAAGAATTCTGCTAATGTTCTAGTCCATGTAGGGCGTCCTACTTGATCATCAACAACTGTCAACTTATCATGATTCTTTGCTAGATTTAACATAGTGTATACGAAATTATGTCCCCATTGTCCATATACCCAAGCAGTTCTAATTATGTAGTACTTATCGCAATATTTTTGTACTGCTTCTTCGCCAGCAAGTTTTGCTTTACCATATTCATTGCGTGGGCCCTTAGGATCATCTTGTAAATATTCACCGCTTGTACGGTTGCCATCGAAAACATAATCAGTACTTACATAGAGTAATGTTGCCCCAACTTTTTGACATGCCTTAGCAATATTTTCTGTTCCATCAACATTGACTTTCCAGTTAAGTTCTTTTCCCTCTCCTTCGGCCTTATCCACTGCTGTATATGCTGCACAATGATAAACTACTTCTGGTTTGTTCTTTTCAAAGTAAGCATCTACTGCTTCTTTATCTGTTATATCTAATCCTTGTGAATCTTCTGCAAGATATTCTTGTCCACGTTCATCTAACAGATGTTGCATTTCTTGACCTAATTGTCCATTTGCACCAGTAATCAAAATTTTCATTTAATATCTTCCTTCCAATGATAAAGTAAAACCCCAGGAAAACCTGGGGAAATTTTTATTGCCCATTTTTAGCGTATTGAGCTTCAACTGCAGCCTTTTGATCTTGCCACCATTCACGATGGTTAGTATACCAATCAATTGTTGCTTTTAGGCCTTCTTCAAAATTAGTGTATTGAGGTTCCCAGCCTAATTCATTGCGTAATTTACTTGCATCAATAGCATAGCGCAAATCATGTCCTGGACGATCTTTAACTTGATCGTAAGCGTCTGCTGGTTGTCCCATTAATTTCAAGATTAATTCTAAAACTTCTTTGTTGTTCTTTTCACCATCAGCACCGATTAAGTATGTTTCGCCAATCTTACCTTCATTCAAAATCTTCCAAACTGCACTTGAATGATCGTTAGTATGGATCCAGTCACGTACATTCTTACCTGTTCCATATAATTTTGGACGAATACCACTTAAAATATTTGTTATCTGACGTGGAATAAATTTTTCGATATGTTGGTAAGGACCATAGTTATTTGAACAATTGGAAATAGTTGCTTTTAATCCAAATGAACGTACCCATGCTCTGACCAATAAGTCTGAACTTGCCTTTGAAGATGAGTAAGGACTACTTGGCTTATATGGAGATTCAGGTGTGAACTTTTCACCTGGACCTTCACCATGTCCTGGTAAATCTTCACGTAATGGCAAGTCACCATAAACTTCATCAGTAGAAACATGATGGAAACGTACATCATACTTAGTACATGCTTCAATTAGAACTGATGTCCCAACAATATTAGTTTGAATAAAAGGATCAGGATTTCTAAGTGAGTTATCATTATGACTTTCAGCAGCATAATGTACCACAGCATCAGCATTTTGAACTAACTTATCTACTAATTCTTTATCACAAATATCTCCGACAACTAACTCCACACGATCTTCTGGTAAGCCAGCAAGATTTTCTTTATTTCCAGCATATGTTAGTTTATCCAATACTGTCACATGAACTTCAGGATGATTATTGACTACATAATGTACAAAGTTTGAACCGATAAATCCAGCTCCACCAGTTACAATGATATTCTTAAACATCAAATTACCTCCTAAATTTCGCCATAGACAAATGGATTGTCTTTTTCAAATTCTGTTAAAGTAGGTTGGTTAGCATCTTTTTCAGATGTGATTGCCTTATCTAAGTCGATTGGCCAATCAATATTAAGTTCAGGAGTCTTGAAGGAAATACCACCATCAGCTTCTGCATCATAGTAATTATCACATTTGTAAAGGAAGTTAACATTGTCTGTCAAAGTAACAAATCCATGAGCATAACCCTTAGGTACTAACAATTGACGATGGTTACTTTCAGATAAAATATATCCTTCCCATTGCTTGTATGTAGGAGATCCCTTACGTAAATCAACAATTACATCTAAAACTGCCCCGGTTGCTACTCGAATCAACTTTGTTTGTGCAGCTTTACCACGTTGAAAATGTAAACCACGTAAGACACCTGCTTGAGTAGAAAGAGAGTGATTATCTTGAATAAAATCAAAATCAATTCCAGCAGCTTTAAAATCACGATCTGAATAACTTTCTGTGAAAAATCCACGATTATCTCCAAATACTGCTGGTGTAATTAATTTAACATCTTGTAATTTTGTTTCTTTTACAATTAATTTTCCCATTATTATTGCTCCTTAGCTAATCTTAATAGATATTGACCATAATCATTTTTCTTCATTGGTTGTGCTAGTTCAACTAATTTTTCTTTGCTTATATAGCCCATGCGGTAAGCAATTTCTTCTAAACAAGCTACTTTCAGATTTTGACGTTTTTGAATTGTAGCAATAAAACTAGCAGCCTCCATCATGGAATCGTGAGTACCTGTATCTAACCAAGCATATCCACGTCCCATTAACTTAACATCAAGCTTACCTTCATCTAGATATAATTTATTAATATCTGTAATTTCTAATTCACCACGATCAGAAGGCTTTAAATTCTTGGCTTTTTCTACGACTGTATTGTCATAGAAGTATAAACCAGTAACTGCATAATTACTCTTAGGATTTTCCGGCTTTTCTTCAATTGATAAAGCCTTCATATCACTATCAAAATCTACAACACCAAATCGTTCTGGATCATTTACATGATAGCCAAAGACTGTTGCTCCATCTGTCTTTTGAGCAGCTTCTTGCACAAGCTTAGATAAGCCAGATCCATAGTAAATGTTATCCCCTAAAATTAAACAAACTGAATCGTTGCCGATAAAATCAGCTCCTAAAATAAAGGCTTCTGCCAATCCATTAGGTTTTTCTTGAACCTTATAAGTTAATGATATTCCTATTTCAGAACCATCACCTAATAATTGTTCAAATAATGGCGTATATTCTGGAGTAGAGATAATTAAAATATCTTTTATGCCTGCTAACATCAAAGTTGATAATGGATAATAAATCATCGGTTTATCATAAATTGGTATTAATTGCTTAGAAATACCTTTAGTTATAGGATAAAGACGTGTACCGCTACCACCAGCTAAAATTATACCTTTCATATTAATTACCTGCCCTAATCATTATTAATACACTTACATAGTACTATAACGTTACTCTATAATCTAGGTACTAATTATTTAGAAATATATTTTATATATATATCCCCTAATAATTGTCTAGATTTTAAGTAACAATCTTTATACCTTGACATTTGAAAAATAAGCAACGGATTACCTGTTTCATAAAATCTCTTTCTCAAATTTAGATACTTTCGATTTCTTCTTATTACAGATATTTTTTTATTTTTTTCAACGATCGTATCATCATTATTTACATAATCAGTTAAATCATCACAGAAATCTAACGCCATATCAATCCACTTAATACGGGCATCTACATTTCTATTTTTTCTAGTTTCAACTGAGAAAGTACTGTCATCATGCTTTCGATAATCTATTAAATCTTTGTTGAAATTATATAGTCCATCGGCGAATAATCCTAACTTCCAAAAATAATCATCATGAGCATATTCTACTCTGTAATAATTCTTACTCTTATTAACTAATTCTCTTCGAATACAGTATACGCATCCAGGTGCATCAACCCTAAATATATGTTTTTCCCATGAAATTTTTACTATTTTTCCATCCTGATTATCACTTGGTTTTCTATCTCCGTTATCATACAAATTTGTTACATTTGTAGTTAAAACTTGTATTTGAGGATTTTCAGTCATAATACTTTCTATGATTTCTAACTTATTTTCATGCCATATATCATCTTGATCACAAGGAAAAACTAGGTCGCCCATAGATGCCCATATTCCTTCTACAAAGTTTCTTCTCCAACCCTTATTTTCTTCATTAACTATTAGTTTCCAAGTATTGTTTAATCCATTATTATTGATGTAATTCTCTATAAATTTTATTGTTCCATCGTTTGATCCATCATCATATATCAAAACTTCATCTGCTTTTCTTTTTTGATTAGCTATGGAATCCAATTGATCTTTTATATATTCCATACCATTATATGTTGTCATTACTATTGATAGTTTCATTTCTATATCCCTTTCCTGAGTTTAAAAATTCAGTTGCAGTTATTCCTAAAACAATTAATAGCAACGTCAAAATGCTTACTCCAAATGTGACATAGTTCCACCATGTAGCTTTAGAACTAATTTGAATCATATCTCCACGTTTAGCTTTCACGTTTAAGATACCACCCACATCTATCTTTATATTTTTTCCATTCAATTTCACTTCGTAAGGAATGCCTTTATATAGGAAAAATGGTATTTGATTTGTTTTTTCCCCTACTCTTAAAGTAATACTATTACAACTTACACTAGATACATTAAATTTAGGATTTATTCCATTAATTATAGCCTGTTTATTTTTATCAATTAGAGCATAATCTGTTGCACCTTCTCTAGGTTCTGAAATCTCTTTAATGTAATTATTATTATTTATATAGTATCTAATTGGATCGTCATTCATAGTATTATGATACGTTCTGATAGATCCCACCGTCAGTAGCGACATAATCATAAATAGAAAAATTAAACTTGATCTTACATTCACTCTATCAGAATTTACTTCCAAAAATAGTACACAACCCATTGTCAATAAAACCATTACTATTGACAATAATCTTCCTGTAAATTGAATAATTCCTATTGGGGTTTGTGGTAAGTTAGTTGGTAACGGAACTATATTTAAAGTCAATATATATACTATTCCTGCTCCTAAAATATATTTTTTCCAACTTTCATCAGTTTTAGACACTATAGATACCACCAATAAAATACTTAGTAATACAAAGCTTACAATTCCTATATTGAAAATTACACCCTTGTCAGTAATATTATTTTGTAGCATCGCCTTTAATGACTCCCACATATCAATAGAATTTAATCCACGCCAGGTCGTTGCTATTCTATTTTTCAACGCTATATTTGTAATATTGATAACTGTAAATATAATTATTGGAATTGACAAAATACCAGCACTAACTAAGTAGCCTACTTCCTTTAAACTTAGCCTTCTTGTAAATATACGATATATTTCAGCAATAATGATTAATAAAAATACCAAAACTGATGATATCATATGTGAGTTAATAATCATTCCCATACCTAATGCTAGGTATAATATCCCTAATTTTTTATTATTCCAAATTAAATAGCATCCTAACATTGCCAGTGGTAAAAAAGTATATGCTAAAGCCTCTCCTAGTGCATTTCTTGAATACATCAAAGTTAGATGATATGCATTAAGCTGATAGAGACCTACGCCGATCAATCTTATATAATGATTTTTACTTAACTTTCTGACCAATAAATAAACATTTAATATTGTTAATATATTCAATAAATAAAAACCTATGAACAATGCATGCATAGGACTACCTAACAATACTCTAGGGATAATAAATACTAACCCTGATAACCACGGATACATTCCATTAAATATCGCTCCCACGTTTCCATAACCTTTAAAATTTACAATTGGTGGTAATTCTTTATTCTTTATAGCATCTGCAACAGATTCAAATCTCATTAAATGTATTTGACCATCCATTGTCAATTTAAAAAAATGTCCTATAAATGCTGGATAAGTTGATATGAAAGCTAGTACTAAAAAAAATAATACCAACATGATTTTAGATATTAAGTTACTTTTTTTCATCTTTTCTCCCTCAATTATTTTTTAACTCTTTCCTATAATTACTCCAACTTCTCAATCTAAACATCAATCTAGCCAGAGGTAGCATTCCCATTTTAATGAAAAATACTGGTAAAAATCTTGGTGACATACAATCCCTTAATTTCATTTGCTTAATAGCTTCATTGATTGTTTTATTTTTTAATAATTCATTGGATTTACGTACTTTAGAACTATAGTTACTATTATCACTATAGTTAAATATTTCTCTAACCATCATGATATTCATTTGAATTACTGTGTATTGATAAAATGCTTGTTTCAATTCTGGAATATTATTGAAGATATCCTTTTGTACAACCTCTAGAGATTCCAAATATCCAGGAATCTTACTTTGTTTGTTTTTTCCTCTCATTACTGAAACATTGTCGATTGAGTAATGATACAAAATTGTATTATCAGAGGCTATCTTCTTACATTTTTGCACATATCTTACTAAAAACTCACTATCTTCTGATAATTTCAAGTCTTCATTAAACCTTACATTGTTCTCATGTACTGTTTCAGTTCGATAGGCTTTTCCCCAAACCGTCATATATTTAGTTGGATTACTCAACATTACAGATAAAGCCTTGACATTAGTATTAGGTACTTCTGCTAATAATACAGGAGTATTACCATGTTCAAAGTTGAATATCACTAAATCACTGTTACTTTGTGCAACTATATTTTTTAAATTCTTTAATGATCCTTCTACATAGTAATCATCAGAATCTAGAAATAAGAGATATTCACCTTGCGCTTGATTAATCCCCTTATTTCTTGCGAAAGATACGCCACCGATTGTACTAGTAAAATGGATATTACCATTATCTTTCATAAAATCATGAACTAACTCAACCGTTCCATCTTGAGAGCCATCATCGACTATGATAATTTCGTATTCTGATTTATCTAGCTGTTTCGTAACACTTTCAATCGCCCTAATAATCGTCTTTTTCGAATTATACGTAGGTATTATAAACGAAAATGTGATACCCATATTTTCACATCCTATTCTTTTGCCCTGATAAAATAAAAAGCCAGCAAAATTTGCTAGCTCTTCTCCCCTTATTAATAACTCTTAAAAGCTATTTTCATATTTCTTATTAAAGAATTTAGCTTTTAAGAACGCTGTGCCTTTCTTCCACCAATTTACTCCCTCTACATATACAATTGGTAGCTCTTTGACACGCTTCTTATCAATAACACCATTTTCAAATTGTTTTTCTAGCCAAACGTTAAAGATAATTTCACTTACACGTCCATAGAAACGTTGTTGGAAAGCATCCAAATTTTGCGTTCCCAGACGTTTTTCAAGTTCAAATAAGATATCAAATAACCATGTGCAATAGGCGTCTAACAAATCTTTTCTCATAATAACCATATTAAACATATATCCTGAAGTCTTATTTATTACCTTCTCATATGTATCAGCATATTCTGGATATTTTTCCTTAATAATATCAAAAGTTACATCTAGCTGGTTTGAATAATGCGTATGCTTATAATGTGAGTATAGAGTTTCAATATAATATCTTCTCTTTCTAGGTAATATCACATCATACTTATCTAGCATTGGTTCTAATTCAGCTTTTGTAACAAGCCAATTAAGCCTATCCTTACCATGATGATAATTCTTTCCACCAAAATGACGTCTATAATGAGCTAAACCAATATATTCAGCATCTATGTGTTTCCAGGCCCAATATAGTGCTGTTAATTCACTATATCTATCATTTTTATCAGAAATATTATCTCCAACATTGTCTTTTTGATATCCTAAGTCTTTATCTTTATTCAATTCGGCACCTACATGGATTGGTAGATATAAATCATCTGTAGGCATTTTATATTTCTTGTGAGTAGCAATTACTACTTCTACCTTTTTTTCCAAGAGATTTCTCCTCACTTAGATATACAAATAATATAAATAAAATTTCACTAAGAAATCTATTCTGTAATCAATTTCATAAAATTAATTACTACCTTCACTACTATATCATAATATTAGCAAATTGTATTTAAAAAATTTTGTCATGGGTATTATTCTTTAAACTTTATTAAAGTACATTTCACTAATTCCCATAAATTTAGTAGTATATAGATATTACGAAAGTGAGGTATTTTATGCGAAATTTTTTATCATTACTTGGTAAGATCTTCTTGTTTATTGTTTTTATCGTGTTATCACAGTTGCCATTGCTACTTATTGAAAGTCATTATTCAATGGGGATCATCGCGCCACTCGTTATCCTCTGTTATCTAATATTAATTGGAATCCTGCTTTATATCGTTAAACGCGTAAAAGGTGAATCACCGTTTAAAAAAATCACAGGGAAAAATGTTAGATTCATTCTTGCAGCTTATGTTGTTATGATTCTCGCTAAGGGTATTTTGTTGACTTTAATGACAAAAGTTTATCATCAAACAACAAGCGCTAATGATAAAGCTCTAAATGCTTTAGTCACCGATAGAACTGCTTTATTAATGACTATATTAGTTGTTGTTTTGGTTCCTATTACTGAAGAATTGCTTTATCGTGGTGTATTTACGAGTTTCTTCTTTAAAAACCAACCATTTTGGCAAGTAGCTATGAGTGGGGTCATCTTTGGTTTAATGCATTCTAGTACAAACTTCATCTCTGCTTTAGTTTACGTTACAATGGGATGGATTTTAGCTTATGTCTACGTACATACTAGAAATCTTTCTAACAGCTTAACCCTTCATATTTTAAATAACGCTCCGTTTATTGCGGTATTATTCAATTAAAAATGAGGCTGGGACTCAAATCCCAACCTCATTTTTATTTATATAGTTCATATGGCACTTCGACATATTTTTCCTGGCCTTCTTCTACTTCAACTTGTCCGTTCATTAAATCAACAATTGTCGCAGTAAAAGATTCAACTTCTGGCGTATCAACGTAAACTACTGCTGTGACATCAGTCATAAATACCGTATCACTTACATTTACCTGCTTATTTTCAAGATAGTTCTGCAGTTTACCCCAGGCAGAGTAGCTAACTTTTAATGATAATTCTGTTTGAACTACTTTTCTTACTACCCCAACATGTTCAATCGCATTAGAAGTCGCATTACTATAAGCTCTAATTAGACCACCAGCACCTAGCTTGATGCCACCGAAATAGCGAGTAACCACTGCTGTGACATTATGCAATTCAAGATTCTTCAAAACTTCTAGAATTGGCACTCCTGCTGTCCCAGAAGGCTCACCATTATCACTTTCACGTTGAATTTCATCATTCAATCCAATCATATAAGCAAAACAATTATGTGTAGCCTTACGGTGTTTGGTCTTAATTTCATCTATAAATGCTCTGGCCTCTTCTTCTGTCTCAGTTCGCGTCAAAGAACAGATAAACTCTGATTTTTTTATTTCAATCGTTGCTTCGCCGTTTTCTTTAATTGTTAGATATGGTTTCTTCAAAGTTGACTTCCTTTTCTAATAATTATTTTTTAGATATTCACGCACAGAAATCAAATCATCCAAAACAGCCACTGTCGTCTTTCTTTGTTCTTCTGTTGGTTGGATGATATCAGGAACCATGATTACTGGAATCTCAGCGTTATTAGCAGCTTTAATTCCGTTAAATGAGTCTTCTATTACTATCGTCTTTTCTTTAGCAGGTGCCCCACTCTTCTTCCAAGCCTTATTAAATATATCTGGTGCTGGTTTAGCCTCAGCTACATCATCTGCAGAAATAATCGTCTCAAAAGAAGCGGGATCAACATCTGTATGTTCTAAGAAAAATTCGATTTCATTCTTGTAGTTACTTGAAGCTAAAGTATAAGCAATATCATTTGCTTGAAGATATTGTGATAATTCTACGAAACCTGGTTTTAATTTCAATTCTCCCGCTTCAACTAAAGGATGCACATTTTCTTCACTAATACGTAAAAAGTCATCAATAAGTTGAGCATCGCCACCATAATCTTCAATCATTTGTGCTCTCATCGCATCTGTTCCAGCACCAATAAATTGCTTGTAATAAGCCAATGAGTAATCCATGCCAAGCTTATCAGCAGCTATTTGATTAGCTTCATAATAAACCTTTTCTGAATCAAAAATAACGCCATCCATGTCAAATATTACTAAATCCAAATTCATAGTCCTACCCTTCCGTGATTAATATCTAAAAGTTACTATTATCATTCTAACAAATTTCACTAGAAAGGTCGCAGGATATGTTCTATTCGTTATTTTTTACTGTCGTCACGCAAGATAATTGCCAAAATTAATCCTACGATTTCTAAGATGCAGAAGAATCCAAAGGCATAGTGATAACCAATTATTTCACTTAATGTGTGTCCACCAGCTACTATAATAATCATCGCCAAAGCTACACCTAGACTACCTAACAACTGACGTACAGTCGTAGTTATCGCAGTTCCATGTGGAATCATGTTTTCAGGAAGTGAGTTGGCTCCCATAGTTGTCGCTGGCATCATGACAAAAGCGTTACCTCCTTCAATGATACAGGCAATTAGGATCATTCCCAGTACATTTAGATGGTAGCTGAAGATAAATAGAATTGCCCAACCTACAACTAGCATTACCATACCTATCAACAGTGTAATTTTAAATCCTACTTTGTCAGCTAAACGACCGGAAACTAGATTCAAAATACTCAATAAAGCTGCTGGTGGAACTAATGCTAAACCTGACACTAACGGATTAACATGCAAAATTCTTTGATAATACAATGGATATACGATTGTTACTACAATTAATGAAATGTAAGCAAAACCTGTTAATAGAACGCCAATATCAAAGTTAGCTACTTTCAAAACTCGCAATTGAAGCAAGGGATCCTTAACTCTAAATTGGCGTAAAATAAAGGCTATAAACAAGATTACACTAACAACTAAAATCAAATATAATGGCAAAGTTAACTGCTTAGTGCCTAATTCATTTACAAAATACAATAATCCAATAAAGCTAAGTGAATAGATAACGGAGATGAAGTCTAACTGGCTTTCTTTACGTTCCATTACATCGCGCATATTAAAGATCGCACTAACGAAGATTAACGCAATTACCAACAAGAAGAACCAGAATAAGCCTTGCCAACTAATATAATTTAAAATAATACCAGAAATAATTGGACCACAAGCTAAGGCTGATCCCATAACTAAACCAGCTAATCCCATGACTTCAGCGCGTCCTTCTTTAGCGGTGATCGTCATTAAGACTGATTGATAAGATGGAAATAAAATACCTACCGCAACTGCTTCTAGACCTCTTCCTAATAGAGCGATTGGAAAATTAGGAGCTAAAATAATCATCAATGTTCCTAATTCGAAGATTGCTAGTACCGTTAAGTACATTTTCTTAAAAGATAGATTGTTCAACAACCAAGGACTAACCGGCATCATGATACACATAATCAGCATAAAACCGGTTGTTAGCCATTGAATCGTTGGTGCATCTACATTGAAAAACTTCATTAAAGTAGGATAAGCTGTCGATAAAGAGGACTGACTAATCGACATAGTGAAAGTTCCTAACAATAAAGTAAATACAAAAGCTTTTCTTTGGGCTTTAGTCATCATACATTCTCAACTCTCTTCAATAAATTTTACACTATTATCATAGTTCTATTTAGAAATTTTGTAAATTAGTAATTTTGTAAATAAAATCTTTTTTATTCTTATTTTTAAATGTAAACGGTTCCCAACAACGATAATTTTATGCTATAATTTATATGAATAGAATAGCTTTTTAAGGATGGTGATAATTATGAACGGTAAGACTTTACGATTATTATTTTCAGTTGGTATTATGGCTTTTGTCCTATTTTCTGGTTATCTGGGCGAGTACGATGCTAAAAAATACATCGATATTATCCTTCTAATCATCGCCTTGCTTATTATTCCTAGACCTAAGCTTTCTTTCAGATTATAATAAACACGTGGAAGTTGGATATAAATTCAACTTCTTTTTTTGACTACAATATTTCCTAGGAAAGAAGTGATTCATTAAATGGATGAATTTAACAAATTATCCCAAATTAAAACATATACTAAATCCAAATTAGGAACTGATAAAACTGGACACGGCTATGATCATATCAAGCGTGTTGTAACTATGGCAGAAAAAATTCTAGAAAGTGAACCTGCTGATAAGTTAATTACACTAGCTGCCGCTTATCTACATGATACGATTGATGATAAACTTGTCTCTGATCCAAAATCTGCTTTGGCCGAACTTCAAGAATTTCTAGCATCTTTAGAATTTACTTCAGCACAAATTGAAGAAATTAGCTTTATCATCACACATATGTCTTTTGCACATTCACTACAAGATGATGACTTCCAACTTCCCCTATCCGGACAAATCGTACAAGATGCTGACTGGTTAGATGCGATTGGCGCAATTGGCATCACTCGAGCAATTTATTACGGTGGTCATCATGGCGAAAAAATCTATAATCCGGCATTAGCTCCACGCACCAATATGACTAGAGAAGAATACCGTAACCTTGATGATGAAACTATCATTAACCACTTTTACGAAAAGCTCTTGAAGTTGAAAGATATGCTAAATACCCCAACTGCTAAGAAGATTGCGGAGCATCGCCAACAAGTCATGCTTGATTTTCTAACAGAATTTAAAAATGAATGGAATTCTCTTGCTTAAAATCTTTGCCTTAGAGTCTACTCCAAGGTGTAAACTTTAGACAGTAAGAATTATAGATGAGGTAATTAATATGAATATCAAAAAAGTTAGTGAACAGTTAGAGATCACCCCTGATACTATCCGCTATTACGAACGCATTGGACTTGTTCCACCTATTAATCGCAACAAAAATGGTGTACGTGATTTTACCGACTTAGACATCCAAAGACTAGACTTCATCAAATGCATGCGTCATGCTGGTTTATCTATCGAAAGCCTCCACGAATACATGCATCTTTATTCGTTGAATGACGATCGTACCATTCCAGCACGTAAAAGAATCTTAGAAGAAGAAGCTGAAAAATTAGATAAAAGAATTGCTAGTCTTCAAGAAACTAGAGCCTATTTGCAACATAAGATTAATGTCTATGACTCACAACTTACCCAAGCAACAAATGATTTGAAACTATCGGAAGAGTAACAAATACCCCATGAAATCCAGCCGATTCCATGGGGTATTTCTCTATCATTTACGTTTATGTTTTACTACTGTGAAGAAGTGGAGTGTGATTGCTAATAAAATAAAGAATATCAAGACAAAGGAAATATAATTTGTCCAAAAGCTAAGTGCTTGTCCTAATAATTTTAATATTCCTGCTTGAATTACCATTGTTATTAATGCCATCGCTGCTACAATAAAGAACAATTCAATATAACGTTTCAAGGTTTGGTCATCCTTTCTCTGTGTTCGATTAATCTTGTTGCCTAATTTTTCTAGCTCTGTCTGCTTTTTATCAGTTAATTGTTTTAAACCATAAGTCGCAGTTTGAACCCCTTCACCTAATTTAATTAGGCCAGCTGTTGTCATCGCCTTATCCATTGTTCTAAAAGCTGAGTCTGTCATTCCAGTTAGCATATTTTCTGCTTTACCTACGTAACAGTTCGTCAATGTAACATAATGCTTGTGTGCGAATTCTGGAATAGGATGTGGATCACCTTTTCGATCAAAACGTAAAACTTCTTGTCTAATACAGTCTAAAAAGTTCTTCATTACTCCAGATAGTCCACCCCAGTAAGTAGGAGCTGCTAGAACCCATACATCAGCTGCCCTGAGCTTTTCAATTATTAAGTCTAATGTTGGATTATCTTCACCTGGAACACGTGGCTTAATTTGATAGTCATTCAAGTTAAGTAACTCTACTTCATTTGAAGCTTCAACTCCATTAAGAACTGCATCTAGCATCATTCTAGTAACTCCATTACTCTTGTGTGAGCCTAAAATACCTAGTACTTTCAAAAAAATCACGTCCTATTAATGTTACTTTTTTCATTATAACACTAATTAGACGTAATCTTTTTAATTTATCCTATACCCAATGATTGATTGGTCCGAATTTATGACCTACTGCAATTTCATTTTTAATTGCATCATGAGTATATTTTTTAGCTATTTTAATTGCTTCTTCAATGCTTGCTCCTTTGGCAAGTTCTGCAGCTATACATGCTGAGTAAGTATCGCCAGTTCCATTGATATGTTCTGTATCGATATACTCATCTTCTAACCAGAAATTCTTACCATCTTCGAGCAAAACATAATCTTTAACAATTTCAGAGTCACCATTATGTTCACCCTTAATAACTACATTTTTGGCACCCATAGCTTGTAACTTTTTAGCTGCTTCAATAATTTCATCTTCATTTTGGAGTTCAGACTCTACTAACTTTTGTGCTTCATAGAAATTAGGTGTAATCACAGTTGCCAATGGAATCAATTCATCGCGCACTGTCTCATATGCTTCTTGTTCCAGTAACATCGCTCCATGCTTAGTAATGATAACTGGATCAACAATTAGTGGTCCAAAATCGTATTTTTTATAACTTTCAATTACAGAATGAATCGTCTTAGTATCTGTCAACATGCCGGTTTTAGTCGCCAAAATTTTAAAATCATCTGCAATTGCCTTAAACTCTGCTTTGATAAAATCAACTGGTAAAGCATGACTAGCATGGATTCCATAAGAATTCCCCGCAACTGCGGCTGTTAAAATTGAAGTACCATATACTTTACGAGCCAAAAAAGTATTCATGTCTGCTTGCATTCCTGCAGATCCATCTGAATCAGAACCAGCAATTGTCATTACTTGCGGATATTCATTTACCATTGGAAAATCCCCTTTCCTCTAAAAGAAAAGCCAACAAGAATTACTTCTCATTGGCATCAACTTCACTTATTAATACGTATTATCATTACTACGTAAGTTTAACCTTGAAACTGCACGTAAAACTAAGAATCCTACGATTGAATATACAATCCATGTAAGAATATTCTTAGGTACTCGAATAGTTAACAAAGCCATAATAGGTGCTTTGTACATAATATGAATCCAAAGAGTTGTAAAGAAAATATTCGTAACTAGAGTTTGAACAAACTCATAAATGAACAATCTTCTCAATGTTATCTCTTGGTTATACAAAAATGCTCCGGCGATTATTCCAGAAATAATTGCACTAAAAGTAAATCCGATAAAGAAATTACCACCCGTTGAAAAAACACTGTTAGTAAGAATATCACTTATTGCCATTGCTACACCTGTCAACCATGGGCCTAAATAGTAACCCATTAACATTGTAGCGATAAAGCCAAATGAAAACTTAACTAGATTGTCAGGTCCAATTGAAAGCTTAGATAAGACAATCTGCATCGCAATTAAAATTGCCGCCATTGCTATCGTCCGGGCGGTTAATTTCGGACTTTTCCATGATAATAGTGTCATGATAGACATCTCCCTAATAATTTTTTAGGGTTGAGACAAGCACCATTGATATTAAATTATTGATGGTGAATGCGGAAACCAAACGCTAAGTCATATCAGACTTAATCTACTAATGTTCACATTCCGTTCCATTAGTCCGTTACGCAAGGATTCCTACCCCTTAGGTCCTAACTATACCACGAAATACATCTAATTCCTAGTATCTATATCCGAACATTACTAAAAACATGAATTTATTTTTATAATCTAGAAGCGGACATTCTTTCTTTAACGATGGCAGCCCCATAAAATAGTGCTTCGATAACTGTGATAAAGAAACTTACTGGCCAGTCTGTAACAAAACTTAAATACAAACCTAACCAGATCCCGACTAATACAAAAATAAATGTTAGACCGATCATTTTCCAAAGCATATGTGCAAAGTACTTAGCTGCAGAAGCAGGTATTGTTAGTAAAACAAAAATTAATAAAGCTCCTACAATTTGTGCTGTAATACTAATAGTTAATGCTAATAACACTAAAAATATGATTGATACAATTTGATTATATCGTTGATTGTATTCAGCTCCCTGAGAGTCAAAAGAATTATAAACTAATCTTCTAAAAAGAACACTAACAACGATTAATAAAAGTACACTCAATCCTATTAAAGTATACAAATTATTAATATCAATTCCCACAATACTTCCAAATAAGATATTAGTTGCATAACTCGCTTGCTTATCGGACAAAGATAAAAATAAGATACCTAACCCTAAGAATAGGCCGGAGAACACTGAAATAGATGCTTCTCGTCTACCTACCTTTTCTCCAGATAATCCGACAAAAATAGCAGATGTCATCGTAAATATTAGCATCCCTGTCAATGGAGAAATACCTGCAAAAACTCCAAATGCTGCTCCTGAAAATCCGATTTCAGATAATGTATGCGTGAAAAAAGAAGTTTGACGTGCAACTACAAAGACCCCCATCACACAAGAAATCAAGGCAATAAAAATCCCTGCAATAAATGCATAACGCATAAAATCATAATCAAACACGATATTTCGCCTCTCTCTTCATCAATTTACCTGATTTATTTTCTAAATGTAATTCATAATCTGCATAATCTTCTATTAACTCTGCGTCGTGTGTAATAAATAATACTGTAATTCCATGAATTGGCATCAATTTTTTTAAAAGTCGCATCAGTTCATGTTTAGATGATTGATCTAAATTAGCAGTCGCCTCATCTAAGATCAATAATTTCGGATCTGAACATAACGCTTGTGCTAAGTATGTTCTTTGTTTTTCACCACCAGAACACTTACCTAGTGGATTTTTAGCTAGATTTTCTAGTTTTGTTTCTTTTAAAATCTGTTTTAACTTATCATTCATTACTACTGTATTCCATGGTAATAATTGATGCTTAAAACCCAATGATACAAAATCCTTAATTGCTAAAGGATAATCCTCATCAATATTTCTAATTTGTGGCATATAGAAAGCTTCATCACGTTCAATAGTAAATTTAACAAAATGGTTATGCGAATTAGTTTTTAAATCACGTAATAAGTGCTTAACTAATGTTGTTTTTCCAACACCATTTTCTCCAGTTATACATGTTAAAGCCCCTCTAGGAATATCAAAGGCTAAATTTTCAAATAAACGACGATCAGGCAAATCTATATTCAGACCATCAACTGAAACTATATTTTCCATAATTACTTCCTGTCTTCTTGAATTTTTAGAACTTGTTCATATTCTGAACTCATCCACTGTAAGTAATCCTTTCCCTTAGGTGTTGTTTCAGTCACTTTTATAACTGGAACATCATACTTTTGACATAGACTAACAATACTTGAAATTACTTTACTATCAGATTGAGTATTTTCTACAAAGAATGCGATCTTCTTATGCTTAATATCATTTTGTAACTTCTTAATGTCACTATACGAAGGATCACTGCCATCTTCTGTTGCTTTAGCAAAATGGCTGTTAGAAATCTTATACCCCATATCTTTTAAAGCATAGTCAAAAACAGGTTCACTTACTGCAACTTTTTTATTATCACTATTTTTCTTAATCTTTGCAATTAAAGTTTGTAATTTAGTTAATTTTTGTTTATATTTGGCTGCATTCTTTTTATAGTAAGTCTCATTTTTAGGATCAATCTTGGTATATTCCCTAACTAAATAATCCGCTAGTTTACCCATAGTCTTTGAGTTGTACCATAAATGTTCATTAGCTCCATCTTTAGCATGCATTACGTCTGTCGCAACATCTATCTTCTTTTTGCCATTACTAAGTTTTGTTATCCATGAATCATATCCTAATCCATTATAAATAACAATATTTGCATTTGAAACTTGCTTAGCTGTTTGTGTAGTTGGCTCATAATCATGTGGATCTACACTAGGGTTATTAATAATTGAAGTTACTTTCCCTTTATTGCCCAAAACTTCTTCTGCAACTTGTCCATAAAAATCTGTCGTTGTTACAACTTTTATTTTATCTGCTCTAACATTACTAGGTAGGAAGAATAAACATAATGCAATTATTCCTAAACTTAAACTTAGTATTTTTTTCAAAAAAATCACTCTTTCTTATATAGTAATCATTACTTTTTATATCCTAATAAAATAAAATTAACTTGTCAACTGCTTGAAATAGCAGCATTTCGGCTTATTACGATTTAGAAATTCTAATTTACTATTATTTAGGGATTTTTTATTTTCAAATTACGATTTAAAAATTTTAAAAAAATATACAAAAACAGCATTTATAGCTATTTACTAACTACACATGCTGTTAAATTAATCATTATTTTTGAATTGATCCTGCTAGTTCAATTAGAGAATTAATGTTAGAACCCTTTATAGTATATACTGCCTTACCATTGTTCCATTCAATCTTTTGATTACCAGAACCAGAACCGGCTGTAAAGCTTGCTGCACCTCTAGAATCAGGAGCTGGTAAGTAAGCATTATTTAATAAAGCAACTACCTTGCGACCAGTAGGAACAGGATCTTTACCGGCTGTACCATGAATTGTTACCGACCATTTACCAGAATTCCAGTGTAGATATCTTTGTCCAGCACCAGAATTCAATGTAGCATTTACATTTCCACTTAATGGAACCTTAGGTAGACCCATTTCTGACTCGCCTGAAATGTAATTTACAGCTTGTTCAGCTTCTTCTTCAGAACCATAAGTTTTCTTGGAAAATGTTATATATGATACTTTATCTTTTAAACTAGGATCATTGAAATTCTTTCCTTCTGTATCTTTGATATAGTAAACCGTAAAATTATTACCATCACCAGTATAGTAGGCATTTACCACACCACTACTAATCCCTGCTTTAGTTGGAACTAAGGCATCCTTTCCTAAAAAGTACTTCAATGCTCCAGCAATCTGTGCCATTCTTTGGGTATTATTATCCCCTGTAACTTTGGCTTGTTGTGGACCAGATTGACTTGAAGAACTAGCTTCACTACTAGAACTTTCAGAACTTGATGAGCTTGAAGATGAAGAACTTTCATTACTTTGTTCTGTCTTTTTAGATTTTTTAGACACATTTGACTTTTGTGTCGTTTTCATCTCAGATGAACTTGATTTTTTATTATTTTCATTGCCACAAGCAGCTAAAGTTAATGCCACCAGTGTAGCCATGAATAATTTGATACTTTTCTTCATAAAAAAACACTCCCGTTTTCCCTTAAAGGACTTCTCAATATCTATGATACCTTGTCAGAAACTATTTTTAAAGCAAACTATTAACAGAGTTTTTGCAATTCTTAATGTTTTAAACCAAAAATTAGTGTTAAACTGTACGTATGAAAAAATATAAAATACCTTTGCTTTTCTTGGGAGCGAGTATTTTTATTTCATGGACATGTGCCCAGTTTACAACAATTACCTATACTGGAGTACTTATCAGACCAAGATTTCCAACTACTTTAAGCCATTTTTCGCTTCTACTAGCAGCAATTTCTTGGCTTTACATATTTATTCGTTCGCATAGTAAAAGTAAATAATCAAAATAAGAGACGTGCCAAGCAGCATGTCTCTTTATTTATTAAGATTTTTTATTTTTGCGATATTTCTTTGAACTATTTTGATCAGGGAAAAGTCGATTATGAGATTACATCTATGTCTAATTCATCGATTTCTTCCAATAATCATCATTAGACTTAACAATTGGATCATCAGGAAGAATGTACATTTTAATCAGTTTGTCACGAGCAATTGCATACTCTAGAGTATCTTCTTTTTCATGAAGTAATTTTTCTATCCAATACATTTTTTCTTGAGAAAATTCCATTACATTCATCTCCCCTTTACTATAATTCATTTTTATTATACAAAAAACCCCCACACATTCGTATGAGGACTTACTATAATTCGTATTAATTTTGGCTATTTCTTCTGAAATCTGCTGGACTAATGAAGTTCAACTTCTTCTTTAAGTACCAACGAACACCATAAGCAACAACAGCAAGTACTGCATAAGCTAATGGTGGAAGAACAACGTTAATTGTTGGTGGGATAATTGCAACAATACCGAATGCAGCTACCCATACTACCATTAAAATTGCGATCATAAAGATAATGTTTAACCAGCCACGACGTTTGCTTTGGCCTGGCATCATCGCACGATAGAAATAACCTAAACCAACACCAGCAACAATAGATGTAACGATCAATGTGATTATTCCACCATTTGCTGCATTTTGGTTACTCTTAGAGAACATACCCAAGAAAGCGTACATGATGCAGAATAAAGCTAACATCATTAATCCATTATCAAGTGATAATTCCCATAAAGTAGGCATCTTAGGTTCTTTCTTAGGACCAGCAAGAATTGCTTCAACCTTTTCATTAACTGTTCCGTATAACTTGTTAGCTACAACGCCTTGCTTTTGTTTTTCCATTAATTCATTGTACATTTCACTAACAACTTTTTCACGTTCTGCATAATTCTTTTCAGCTAACGCCTTGTTTAAATGGAACATGTAGTCTTGATTACGCTTTGTTAAACCTTCGAATTTTTCATTGAATTCCATGATTTGTTTGTTCTTTTGTTGAGAAACTGCTTCAGCTTGTTTCTTGGCAGCTTCTTGATTCTTTTCACGAACTGTTTTTTCTTCAGCCATTTATTTAAAAATCTTCCCTTCTTACGCTATTAGACGTTAAATCTAAATTCGATAATATCTCCATCTTGAACTTCGTATTCCTTACCTTCAAGACGTAATCTACCAGCTTCTTTAACAGCTTGCATACTGCCGTACTTATCTAAATCATCGAAAGAAACAGTTTCTGCACGAATAAATCCACGTTCAAAGTCAGAGTGAATAACCCCTGCAACTTGAGGTGCTTTCATACCACGCTTAAATGTCCATGCGCGTGTTTCTTTACCACCAGCAGTGAAGAATGTTGCTAGACCCAATAACTTGTAAGAAGCACGAATTAAACGGTCTAAACCTGATTCTTCTACACCTTCAGCTTCTAAGAATTCTTGCTTTTCATCATCAGGAAGTTCAGCAATTTCTTCTTCAGTTCTTGCAGATACAGCTAATGCTTGAGAACCTTCATCTTCTGCGAACTTCTTAACTTGTTGGTAGTATTCGCTTTGTTCTGGATCTGCCATATCTTCTTCGGCAATGTTTGCCACATATAATACTGGCTTAGAAGTCAATAAGAATAAGCCCTTAACAATCTTCTTTTCTTCATCGTTGAATTCAATACTACGAACTGGCTTACCTTCTTCAAGAACTGGCTTAATTTTTTGTAAAACTGCAAATTCAGCCACAGCATCTTTATCCTTAGTACGAGCAACTTTTTCTACTCTAGCATAACGTTTATTTACAGATTCCAAGTCAGCTAAAGTTAATTCCATATTGATAGTATCAATATCTTCCAAAGGATCAACTTTGTTTGCCACGTGTGTAATATTATCATCGTCAAAAGCACGTACCACATGAACAATCGCATCTACTTGACGGATATTTTCCAAGAACTTGTTTCCTAAACCTTCACCTTTGCTAGCACCTTTTACGATTCCCGCAATATCAGTAAATTCAAAAGTTGTATGTACAATCTTCTTAGCAGGAATAATTTCGTCAATTCTTGCTAAACGACTATCTGGTACTTCAACCATCCCTACATTAGGATCTATTGTAGCAAATGGATAGTTTGCCATTTCTGCTCCTGCTTTTGTAATTGCGTTAAACAATGTTGATTTACCAACGTTAGGTAAGCCAACAATACCTGCTGTTAATGCCATTTCTTAAATCACTCTTTCTAATTATTTTCTTGTTCTGCTTTTTCTAGAACTTTTTTCATACGTTTTTCAAAGTCTCGTCTAGTCATCATAATCAGACGACCACAACCAGTACACTTAATTTTAATATCTGCACCCATTCGCACAATTTCCCAGCGGTTTACCCCACATGGATGTTTCTTTTTCATTTCAACAATATCATGTAAATCGTACATCGCCCTCATCCTCTCACTAGTCTAACTTAATTTTTAAAATATCCATAATTCGATTGAAGTCATCAATACTTAAATAATCAATTTCAATCTTTCCCTTACCACTCTTAGCATTAGCTTTAACGGCAACTTTAGTTCCAAATTTTTCTTGAAGTAAGTTTTCTGTTTGCTTAATGTAAGGTTCATATGGATTAGCTTGTTTCTTAGCTTTCTTTGGCTTTTTACCATTAATTTGTGCTACTAACTGTTCTAATTGTCTAACAGTTAAGCCTTCCTTAACAGTTTTTTCAGCTAATTCTATTAATTTTTGTTCATCTTTAACTGCTAATAAAGTACGAGCTTGTCCCATAGATAAGCTTCCATCTTGTAGCATTAGTTTTACTTTACCTGGTAAACCTAATAATCTCAAATAATTAGCAATATATGGACGAGATTTTCCTAGTCGCTCTGATACTTGAGTTTGAGTTAAATTCAATTTTTCCATCAAAGTGTTATAGGCTTCTGCTTCTTCTAGTGGTGTTAAGTCTTCTCGTTGAAGATTTTCTAACACTGCCACTTCCATCATTTGTTCTTCGTTAAATTCACGAATTATTGCTGGAATCTCTGTCTTTTTAGCTAACTTAGATGCACGATAGCGACGTTCACCAGCAATGATTTCATATCCTTTAACTGAAGATTTACGCACAATAATTGGTTGGAAAACTCCAGATTTCTTGATCGATTTTGCTAATTCTTCTAATGCCTCTTCATTAAAAGTCTTACGTGGTTGATAGGGATTAGGTCTAATCTCACTAATTTCAAGTTCTACCACTTGTTCATCTGGTTGTTGTTCTTCTTTAGATTCTTGGAATAAAGCATCGATTCCTCGTCCTAGTCCTTTAGATCTACTTGCCATGAGCCTTCAACACCTCCTTGGCTAATGCTTCATATTCTTCCGCACCTCGTGATCTAGGATCATAATCAATAATTGACATTCCATGACTAGGTGCTTCAGATAATCTAACATTTCTTGGAATAACTGTTTTATATACCTTTTCTTTGAAGAATTTCTTTACTTCTTCAACAACTTGATTACCTAGATTAGTTCTTGCATCCAACATTGTCATTAATACACCTTCAATTTGTAAATCAGGATTGAAGTGTTTTTGAACAAGTTGAATAGTATTCATCAATTGGCTCAATCCTTCCAAAGCGTAATATTCACTTTGAACTGGAATTAAAATTGAATCACTGGCTGTAAAAGCATTGATTGTTAATAGTCCTAAAGAAGGTGGGCAATCAATTAAAATAAAGTCATACTCTTCTTTAACATCTTGAACTGCATCATACAATTTCTTTTCACGAGCCATTTGTGCTGTTAGCTCTATTTCTGCTCCGGCTAACTGAATTGTTGCCGGCACAACATCTAAATTATCGATATAAGTAGGCATGATTGCTTCTCTAATCGGTAATTCACTAACAATCACATCATATACATCATTTTCAATATTGTGTTTTCTTACACCAATACCACTTGTTGCGTTCCCCTGGGCATCAGTATCAATTAACAATACTTTTTGTCCTGCTCTAGCTAAACAAGCACCCAAGTTAACACTTGTAGTTGTTTTACCAACGCCACCTTTTTGGTTGGCAATTGCAATAACTGTTCCCATTAAACTCTGGTGCCTCCTTATTTCTTCTTTAATTTAACTGGAATATCGATAATGATCCGGTGAAATTCACCATGATCTTCTTCACTAGTTTTTAATTCGATTCCATTTTCACTTGCCAGTTTAATTGACTCTTTGATTGTATTTTCGGCTAAGCGCCAATCTAATGCTGTTCCTTTGCGATTAGTCTTCTTTTTCTCTTTTTTAACAGGTGGAGTCTTCAACTGAGCTACAATCTTTTCAGTTTCTTTGACAGATAATTTCTTATCTACAATCTTTTTTAGGATTTCTACTTGCTTCTTTTCTGGTAAAGAAACAATACTTCTACCATGTCGTTCACTGATCTCTCTTTGTAAAATGGCTCTTTGTACTAATGGAGATAACTTTAATAACCTTAATTTATTAGCTACAAAAGCTTGGCTCTTTCCAATTGCTCGTGCCAATTCTAACTGTGTAAGTTGATTTAAATCCATCAATTTTCGATAGGATTCAGCTTCTTCGATTGCAGTTAACCCTTCACGTTGTAGATTTTCAATAACTGCCATTGAAGCAGCTTCTTTTTCGTCCATTTTCTTCACAATTGCTGGAATCTTTTGCCAATTTAACTTTTTAATCGCGCGATAACGTCTTTCCCCCGCAATAATCTGATACTTATTGTCACCAATTGGCCTAACAATAATTGGTTGTAACAAGCCATGAGATTGGATAGTTTCAGCTAATTCAGCGATACTTTCTTCAGAAAAAACTTGTCTTGGCTGATCTTCATTAACTTCTACTTGTTCAATTGGTAATTCTTGAACCTTTTCTTGTGTATCGTCTTCTACTTTCTCTTCTTTTTTAGACTTAAAAAATGAAAATGCCATCCCGAATCACTTCCTTTTTTTGCGATTGATCTTATTCAATTGGGGATTTTGCTGGTGTTCCTGCTTTTCTAGGATATTTTTTAGGAGTTTCTTTTTCTTTTGCAACAACAATAATATGACGTTCATCATGAATTTTTGGCAACTCTGTAGCGTAATCTGCTATTACTTTTCCACCTAAAACTTCGATTGCTTTTTGAGCATTTTTCAACTCTTCATCTGATTTTTGTGCTTTCAAAGCTATAAATCTTCCACCAACTTTAGCTAATGGCAAGCATAATTCTGATAATACAGACATTCTAGCCACTGCTCTAGCTGTTACAAGATCATAGCGTTCGCGGTGAACACTTCGTTTACCACCAAATTCTTCAGCACGTGCATGATGAAAATGAACATCTTGTAAATTTAGTTTTTGAGTTAATTCTTGTAAAAATTTAATTCTCTTATTTAATGAATCAACTATTGTAATCTTCAATTGTGGAAATGCTATTTTGACTGGTAAAGATGGGAAACCTGCTCCTGCTCCGACATCGCATAAACTCAACTCTTCTGTTTGTAAATCCTTTACTGTCAAAGCTAATAATAAAGAATCATAGAAATGCTTTAGATACACTTCATTTTTTTCAGTGATTGCTGTTAAATTCAAATTTTTATTGGTTTCAACTAAAAATTCATAATACAGCTCAAATTGCTGCATCTGTTCATCTGTTAGATTCAATCCTTGTTCTGCTAAACTTTGACGGAATTCTTCTGGTGTCATCAAATTTCTCCTTGTAAATTTTTGTGAAACACAGCATCACTGACATGTTTCACATATCAAGTTAAGTTTAATTTATTTGTTCTAAAATTACAACCGTTATCGCAAATGCTTGCAAAAAAATAGTAGAAAACTATCTTCACGATAATTCTCTACCATTCTTTCTTATTTTAAGCTATCTAAATGTTCTTTAATATAGTTAGCAGATTGTTCTAATTTTGCTTTTTCTTCATCAGTAAGCACTAAAGGTACTACCTTTTCTACACCCTTAGCACCAACTATTGCTGGATATCCAACGTATGTTCCAACTTCTTCAACATATGTTGATACAGGTCCAAAGAAATGAGCATTTGATAATACTGCTTGTGCTAACTTAACGCCACATGTTGCAATTGCGTAAGATGTGTATCCTTTTCCGTTAGCTACCTTAAAGCCACCTTCTGCTGGTTTCTTACCTAATTCTTCTAATTCTTCTTCTGTAAAGAATTCAGTGATTGGCTTGTTATTAACTCTAACTGTTGACCATGCTACAAATTGAGAATTACCGTGTTCACCTAAGACAAAACCTTCTACATTGCGTCCATCTTGTCCTAAAGCATCGCCAACTACATGTTGCATTCTTGCTGTATCTAAGAATGTACCTGTACCTAACACTTGGTTACGTGGTAATCCTGTTGTTTCTTGAAGGATAGAAGTAACTGCATCACAAGGATTAGAAATATCAATAATAACACCACTAAAACCAGATTCCTTAATCTTCTTACCTACTTCTACTGCATTCTTAGTGTTAATTTCGAACTCTGCAAAACGATTTCCAGTTCTAACACTTGCATCAATGTCACCAAAGGCTGTGATAATTACATCAACATCCTTTAATTCAGCATAATCTTGTGTCTTTATTTCTACATGATAAGGTAGACGAGGCATTGCATCCTCAAAATCTAGTTTTTCAGCAACTACTTTTTTCTCATTTGTATCAATTAATACAAGCTCATCAGCAATTCCTTGAGAAACTAAAGTATAAGCAACTGTTGCTCCTACATGTCCTAAACCAATTACTGCCATTTTTCTCATAGAAATCTATCCTTCCTAATCATTATTTAATTTTATTATTATCAATATAGTACAACTTTTTCAATCTCATTTCTATATATAAATGCTATAATTTAAGAAAATGTCTAAAGGTTGTGGTAGTTATCTTTCATTCATTTAAAAACTTTAAACATAGTATTTTTACGCTATGTTTATTAATTAATTTAATTGCTTGGATAGGCTTGTTTCTATTCAGAATTTTCTCAACTTTTCTTTTAGAACGAGCTGCTGTTCCATTAATTTCTTTTACCAACATAACTAATATTATTATTAAACATCCATTTGTAACTACTGGATTAGTAATAGAGTTTATTGTTTTCTTACTATTGACTTTTTGGCTAGCTACTATTGCCATCATTGGCTTTAAAATGTTGCTTACAGAGAGTTTTAATTGGGATACTCTTTTTCAAAAGTCATTAGAAGTTCTTGGTAGATATCATCTGCTAGGTGGAATTATTACTGGAGTTTATTTACTAGGATTTTTGCCATTTTTACACTTTTTATTTAAGACACCTTGGCTAAGTAATCTAACTTTAACTTCTATGGTGACTGAATTTGTATCTAGAAATCCTTTTTCTTTAGTTGGAGGGCAACTACTTTATATATGTTTGCTATATTTTTTAATTAGATTTTACCTTGTCTTACCACTCATGGTTTTGGAAAATGAAGGTATTCTTTCCTCTTTAAAAATAAGTTGGCAAACCACTAGCACTAAGAATTTCTGGAAAAAGTTCTGGCTAGCTCTTATCAAAGTTTTCCTTATTACTTGGAGTGGATATCTAGTAATATTGTTACTTCAAGTTATAGCCGATTGGATTTTACCAACATATAATTTACTAGCTATTAATTATGCTTTATTTAGTCTTTGGGGCATCGTTAGTTTGGGCATAAGTATAACTCTGGCTTATACAGAAGTTCAGATTACTAATCCGCGAAGAACATTCTTATTAGAATTTTTACTAATAGCTATCACCTTCACTTTGAGCTTTGCAACAGGAAAAGTTTTATTCAATCAACCTATTAATCCTGTAACAATTGCTCATAGAGGTGTTAATCAGAAAAATGGTGTACCTAATACACTTGAATCACTAAAAAAGACGATTAAGTATCATCCTGATTACATCGAAATGGATGTTCATATGACTAAAGATAATAAATTCATTGTCTTGCACGATAACAATTTAAAAAAACTAGCTGGTATTAAAGCTCATCCTGAAGATTTAACTCTAGCTGAACTTAAAAAGCTTAATGTCACAGCTAATAATCACCAGACTAAATTAACTGATTTTGACACATATCTCAAATATGCAAATCAGCATCATCAAAAGTTGTTAATTGAATTAAAAACTACTCCTAACAACGCTACTGATTTCGCTAATATTTTTGCTAAGAGATACTGCGCTAATATCATTGAAAATCATCATCAACTCCACACTTTAGATTTTCAAACTTTGATGATTTTACAAAATGATATTCCGAAGGGAAATTTAAATTATCTAATGCCATATAACTTAACTATTCCCGAAGAAAATATCCATGCATATGGCATGCGTTATTCAACTTTATCACCAGATTTTGTGGCAATTAATCGTCAGAAACATAAATTAGTCTATGCTTGGACCCCTAATTCCAGATTAGCCATTAATAAAGCTTTGAGTTTAGGTGTCTATGGCATTGTCACTGATAATGTTTCTCAACTACATGTAGCTATTAAAGAAGCTCAACATTGGAGCGACGCCGAAAGATTATTGCAAGTTTTGCTATATAGCTAAAAAGCAGTTTGCTTGAGATTTTAGGATTTTTTTAGTCCTAATCTACTCAAGAAACTGCTTTTTGTATTATTTAGTTAATCGTTTCTTACCTTCCACTATGAGCAAAATCAAGATAGAAAATAGAATTACCACTACCCATTCTAATAGTGACATCGCCGTCACTTTAAATGCTACTTGCATAAATGGTGTGTATGTTAGGAATAATTGGAATAAGATCATTAGTCCAATTATCCACCAAGCATGTTTATTTTCTAAGATTGCTTTTCCTAGTGCAAAATCATCTGTTCGAATGCTAAAGAAGTAAAAAATCTTACTTATGACGATCATATTGACCATCATTGTGGAGGCACTTATTTCACTGACTCCCATACTGATGAACCACTCATAAGCAATTAAGGCAAATCCTGCCATTAAAGCTGCAACAAATCCCATTTGTCTAATGTCACTCATATTCATTAACTTTTGTGATAATGAACGTGGTTTTCTATCCATCAAATCACTTTCTGCTTCTTCAAAAACGAAAGCAAATTGAATTGTAATTGCTGAAATCAAGTTGATCCACAGCAATTGTGCAGGTTGTAGTGGTACTTGTTGTCCTGTCAGGATTGAAAAAGCTACCACTAACCCTTCAGCAAAAGACGTTGGTAATAGGAAGAGAATACTTTTCTTGATATTATCGTAAATCCTACGTCCTTCTTTGATAACAGTTGCCATTGTTGCGAAGTTGTCATCTGCCAAAATCATATCAGCAGCATCTTTAGCCACATCAGTACCTTTTATCCCCATCGCAATTCCAATATCTGCTTTTTTCAAGGCAGGTGCGTCATTTACACCATCACCTGTCATTGCGGTTACTTTCTTCTTTTCTTGTAAAGACGTAATAATTTCTAGCTTATTTTGAGGAGTAGTTCTAGCAAAAACTTGATTTTCAAGTGCTGCCTTCTGCTTTTCTTCCTTAGTTAAAGCATCCCATTGTTGCCCAGTTATTGCTTTAATCTTACCTTTAGTTAAACCTAATTGCTTTCCAATCGCTCGAGCTGTCTCAGGATGGTCACCAGTTATCATCTTAACTGCAACACCAGCTTGATTCATCTTTTGAAGAGCTACCACTACTTCTTCTCTTGGTGGATCTTGTAAAGCTGCCATTCCTAGCCATGTGATTCCTTGGTACAAATCTTGATGGGTTACTTCTGATAATTTCTTACCTTTCACTTCTTGGTAACCCACAGCAATCACTCGTTTACCTGCTTTAGACCAAGTTGCTGCTCGATCTATCCATAGTTTTGTCTCAAAATTATTATCAGCTATTTGCGCCATTTCCAATAATTTATCTGGTGATCCTTTTACAAATATCATTTGTTGACCAGCATCGTTTTCTACCAATTTCGCAATATAACGATAGTCTGAATCAAATGGTAATAAATCTACTTCATGGTATGGACTCTTGGCATTCTTACCTTTTAATTTATGGTATAAAGTTAAGAAAGCTCCGTCAGTCGCTTCACCATTTATCTGCCACTTACCATCATGTTCAGATAAGATTGTATCATTTGCTTGATAGCCAGCTTCAATAAACTGTTCAATCTTATCAGTCATAGTTACTTCTTTCTTGTCCTGTAGAAGTTTACCTAAAGGCTCATACCCACTACCTGTTACTTGATATTTCTGATTTCCTACCCATAAATCGGTAACTGTCATTTCATTTTTAGTTAAAGTACCAGTTTTATCTGTGGCGATAATATCTACTGAACCTAGAGTTTCAACTGCTGGCATCGATTTAATAATAGTCTTATGTTCACGAGCCATTTTACTTACACCAAAAGCCAGAATCACAGAAGTAGTTGCTGGTAACCCTTCTGGAATAGCACCTACTAACATCGCTACAACTGCTAAAGCTAGTGCTGGCAAGGCATATATCTTCAACATGAACCCTATTACAAAGATGATGATCGATGCGATAATTGAAATATATGATACAACCTTACCAACGCCATCAATTTCCTTAATTAATGGTGTTTTAGTTGATTTTATTTGTGAAACTTCACGAGAGATTTTACCAATTTCAGTATCATTAGCTGTTGCTACAACGATACCTAGACCACTACCTGTTGTTACAGCAGTTGAAGCATATGCCATATTAGTACGTTCAGCTAGTGGAATATTTTCTTCACTTAAAGCAACGTCACTTTTAGTTACAGAATTAGTTTCACCAGTTAAAGCTGACTCTTCTATCCTTAAATTATCTGCTTCTACAATTCTCAAGTCTGCTGGAACATTATCTCCAGCTTCTAAAAACACGATATCCCCTTTAACTAAATCAGCTGCTGCAATATCTTTACGTATTCCATCGCGATAAACTGTTGCTTTTTGAGCCATTAAATTCTTAATTTTAGCTAAAGCATTAGCAGCACTAGTCTCTTGGAAATATCCTATCAAGGAATTAATAACCACTACCGCAATAATCACGATTGCATCTGTATAGTGTTTGATAAAAAGTGTCAACAGTGCCGACAACAATAGAATATATATAACTACATTATTGAATTGTCGTAAAAATAATTTCCATTTGGGAGTCTGCTTCACTTCTAAAGTATTAGGTCCATCTGCATTTAATCTCTCTAATGCTTCCTTTGAAGTCAATCCTTGCTTGAAATTATTATTTTTATAAACGTTAGATAATTCTTCTTTCTTTATCTGATATGGTTCTTTCATAAGTTTTCCTTTCCTAATTTATGTCTTAAATCTTGCAAAACAAAAATAGTTAGGAAATTATTCACGCTTATAATACACAAAACCAAAATTTAAATTTTTTACTTTCTTTAACCTTCTTTCTTAAAATATTTTACAGTTATACTATATCATTTTTTTATCAGTAAAAATTACACTTATAAATTTCTTAATAAATAATCAACTTATTTTTAAAATGGTATAATCATCTTGTCAACTACCCCAGTCTAAAGACATGGGGCTTGTAACTCACGACCTTACGGTCAG
>ENA-OVIM01000010-OVIM01000010.1-human-gut-metagenome-genome-assembly--contig:-NODE-10-length-114505-cov-11.263_pt1 | contig 114505 bp, 115 predicted proteins | sample MGYA00248693_ERZ507539 | MGnify/ENA primary metagenome ERZ507539 (study PRJEB26165, sample SAMN02676171) | human gut metagenome | isolation source: stool | host: Homo sapiens | place: USA | study: EMG... | reverse complement strand
ATCTCATTTCCACCGAGAAAATCAGCAGTAGACGTAATCAAAGCACTAAAAGGCAAAAGTGCATTCTTATTCTTACAAACACATCCAGAAATTAGACAAAAACAATATTGGAGCGGTCATTTATGGTCTTCTAGCTATTATCTAGGCTCTCTAGGTAACATGAGTAAAGATGTTGTTGAGAGATATATTAACGACCATAAATATAATGCATACAAAAAATAGGACTCTACGAGTCCTAGGCTTAGGCTATCCATCCCCCCTCACTAAAGTAAGGGGATTTCCGCCAAATCGTCATTAAATAAATTAAGTTTTGCGATTCTATCAACTGCTTCTTCTAAACGTTCTGGTTCAATTAACAAACCAATTCGTACATAACCTTCTCCATATTCGCCAAAACCATTCCCAGGAGCTACTGCTACTCCAGCTTCATTCAAAAGTAAATCTGCAAATTCTTCACTACTATATCCCTTTGGTACTTCCATCCAAGCATAGAAAGTTCCCTTAGGTACGAAAGCTTTCCATCCGATTTTTTCAGCAGCTTGGATGAACGCATTTCTTCTAGTTTCGTAACGATCTACAATCTTATTGATCTCAGCATCGCGTTCTGGAGCTTTCAAAGCATCAATTCCTGCATATTGTAGAGCTGGAAAGATACTTACAAATAAATGATCTTGGATAAGATTTAAAGCATCGATGATATCAGCATTTCCTACCGCAAAAGCAACTCGCCAGCCTGCCATGTTAAAAGTCTTAGAGAAGGTATAAAATTCGATACCAACATCCTTCGCTCCTGGAATCTCCATAAAACTTAATGGTCGCTCTCCATCAAAACCAATTGCACCATAAGCAAAATCGCTGATGATACCTACTTCATATTTCTTTGCCCAAGCAACTAATTCTTCGTAAAATTCTCGAGTTGCGGTCGCACCCGTTGGATTATTAGGGTAGTTAATATAGAAGAATTTAGCCTTTCTAGCAAGTTCTTCTGGAATAGATTTCAAATCTGGTAAGAAATTATTCTCCTTCAAAAGCGGAACTTTCTCAAAAGTGACCTGCCCAAGTGTAGCACCAGACCAATAATCTGGATAACCAGGATCAGGTAATAAAAATACATCACCAGGATTCATCAATGCTAGTGGTAGTTCGACTAAGCCAGTTTTAGAGCCACCAAGAACTGCGACTTCTTTTTCTGGGTCAAATGTAGTTTGATACTTTTCTTGATAGAAGTCTGCCACAGCTTGTTTAAATTCTGGCTGTCCACGAAATAATGAGTACTTGTGACTTTGCGGACTAGCTACCCATTTTTGTGTGCTCTTGATGATATATTCAGGAGTTTGTTTATCAGGATTACCTTGTCCTAGGTTGATAACATCTACTCCTTCTGCAATTTTTTTGTTAACTTTGATTACCAAATTAGCAAAGAATTGCTTTGGTAGATTCTTTAGAATTTTGGATTTATCAAATTCCATCGTCTTTCCTCGCTTTCTTAGTCGTATAATTCTGGTCTACGATCTTCAAATACATGAATTTGTTGAGTGAATTTTTCCATTTCAGATGTATCTAAATCATAAACTGTCAATGTTTCTTGATCACCACTATCACTTAAAACTTCACCTAAAGGATTAACTATCAGTGAATGACCGTTAAATTTATTATCAGGATTATCACCCACTCGATTAACCGCAACAACATAAGTTTGATTTTCAATCGCTCTTGCAACTAACAAGGCTTTCCATTGTTCAATTCTAGTTTGAGGCCATTGAGCCACGACATAGATTACACTCAATTTTTCTTTAGCAACTGTCCGCAACCATTCTGGGAATCGAATGTCGTAACAGATAAAAGATGCACTCTTCACACCAGCTAATTCAAAAACATTTTTTTGATTACCAGCAGCTAAATACTTATCTTCATCCATCAATCTAAACAAATGTACTTTACGATATTCATTAATGAGCTTGCCTTGTTTATCAACAATATAAGTTGTATTGTAAAACTGTTCATGTTCTTTAATCGCAACTGATCCACCAACAATGTTAATCTTATATTCTTGTGCTTTAGCTTGTAAAAATTCCTTGGTTCGCTGCCCTTCAACATCTGCAATCTCTTCTAACCTTGCTAGGTCATAACCTGTATTCCACAATTCTGGTAAGACAACTACATCCACCTTAGCTTGTGCTGCCTTGCTTAAATATTGATCAACCTTTTTGTAATTTTCTTCAGGTTTCCCGTGTTCAACAGGAATTTGTGCCAATGCAATCCTTAATGTCATGCGATCACCTCTTATTCAAGTAATTATGATAATTTAATTATACTCTATCATTTTTAAACAAAAAATACTAATAAAAAATAAGGATCAAGATTTACATATCTTAATCCTTACTTCCATTATTTGTTTAATCTATCTAAAATTTCTTTAGCCACTTCATGATTAGTATACATCCAGAAAATGTGACCCAATACTTCTGATAAGTGTTCTTCTAAAGGTTGACGTTTAGCACTTGGAATAGTCTTCATAGCTGGCATAATTACCAAGTGGAAAGCAATCCACATAGCTACACCAAATGGAATACCTTGCTTCTTAGTTAACCAATTCATTTTCTTTTCCAACGCTAATGCATATGTTGTCGCAAAAGTTACTGAAAATCCGAAGTGAATTAGAAAACTAGCCCATGGCATTCTATGACCAGAATATTTATAAGTTGATTGTGTTATCTCTGCCGGTACTCCCAATTGTTGTAAGAAAGTTTGTGGAGGATTAACTTCATCACGTTCAGGAGTTCTAGGTGGCATAATGTTTTCCCAACCTAATTTAACTAAACCAGAAATAATCCCCGATGCAGTTCCAGCAATTAAAACATTTTTTAGACTTTTGTTCACAAAAATCACCCCTCTTTGAATTGCTACTAGTGTATCCCTAAAGCTAACTTAGCGTATCGACTTAAACGATCTGTCGTCCACATTGGCTCCCATACAAATTCAACATCTACGTTCTTTATCTCTGGAATATCTCTCAAAGCTCTTGTAACCATATCTGCCAAAATGTTAGTAAGTGGGCAACCCATTGTAGTCAACGTCATTTCTACCAAACAGATGCCATCTTCATCTAAGTCAACGTTGTAAATTAATCCTAAGTTAACAATATCTATATTCAATTCGGGATCAACCACTGTTGTTAGCTTCTCTATTATATCATCTCTGACCTCTTTATTACTTCTCATACGACTTGGTCCTTTCTTATAGATTTTTACCAAAAATACGCATTCTAATTTCTTGTCCAGTTGGAGTTCCTGCCAAGCCACCAATTCCTGTTTCTCGTAGTGACTCTGGCATATTTTTACCAACCTTGTCCATCGCACTAATTACTTCATCTGCTGGAATCATACTTTCACAACCAGCCAGTGCCATGTCTGCAGATATCAAAGCATTGCTAGAACCAATAGCATTACGATTAATACAAGGTACTTCTACTAACCCTGCAATAGGATCACATACTAAACCTAATAAATTACTAATTGCGATCGCCATTGCATTGGCACTTTGTTTAGGTGTACCACCTGCGACTTCCACAGCTGCAGCAGCTCCCATTCCTGAAGCACTGCCTACTTCAGCTTGGCAACCACCTGTAGCACCTGCAATACAAGCATTATTAGCGATAACCATTCCAAAGCCACCAGCAGTAAATAAAAATCTTACCATTTGTTCTTCATCTAGTCCCAATCTCTTTTCAAGAGTAAACAGTACTCCTGGAAGTGTACCTGAAGATCCGGCTGTTGGAGTTGCACACACAACTCCCATTGCTGCATTAACTTCATTTGTAGCAATAGCCGATTGTACTGCTGACATTATCATATCTCCAGATAATGTTTTATGAGATTTTCGATAATCTTTTATTTTTACAGCATCACCACCTGTTAATCCTGTTTTAGAGTGTACTCCAATTCCATGGGCACCCCGACTAACTGCTAATCTCATAGTGTCTAAATTATGTTTCATTTTTCTCCATACATCATTTCTGGAAACGTTCATATCGTTACACTCAGCTTGAATAACTAATTCAGATATTGGTAAGTTTTTAATTGTAGCATCGCTAACTAATTCTTCTATACTTGCATACATTTTAAATTCCTCTTATAGACAGATGATATTTTCATATTTATTAACAAAAAATCCTCTTATTCCTTCTTGTAATTGTTGTTTCAAATCAAATTCATATATTGTATATTCATTATTTTTTAAAACTTGTTTCTTATCAAATGGAGCTAACCTATTCAAGTCCTCAATAAGTGATATTCCGTTATCCCTTTCTGTATTGGTGGTTACGTAAAGTATAATTGATAGTGGTCCGGTTGGTTTAATATCTATTCCATGAAGTCTAATATTACGAATCTCTATGGTTCCTCCACCAATGGAACAACCTGAAATTTGCACCCTTTTATCTCCACCAATCAAATCTAAAACTGCAGTATTAGGATGATGAATAGGACTTTCACCGCTCTCTTCTACAAACCTAATATCTATTCCTTGTTCTCTAGCAATTTGTCTAGAATTGGGAACCCTAGGATCTGATGCATCAAAGCCTAGAACTCCTGCCGCAATCGCATAATCTGTTCCATGACCACGATGCGTCTTAGCAAATGAACCATAGTAATGTACGATTACTCTTTCAGGAATTCCGCCAAATAAATCATTAGCTGCCCTTCCAATTGCAACCGCACCGGCAGTATGAGAACTTGAAGGACCTATCATTATTGGTCCAATAATATCAAAAACACTTCTATATAAATTACTCAAACCGAGTACCTGCTTTCACTAGGATATCTTCTACATTATTATAGCACACCACACAAGCTGTAACTTTTAATTATTTTTATGATAATAAAATAAAGAATAGTTTCTTCCTATTTAAATAAAAAATTGCCGATAACTTTTGTTTAAAAATTACCAGCAATTTTCATATTCTAATTATAATTATTTTTTAGTGTATTCCACATCAATAGTTTTAGCTGTTAATCCTGTTACATCCTTTCTGTATTGTGGTGTAACTAGACCCACAAGGTAACTTACTACAAATGATGTCAAGAATGATACGCTACTTGTAATAAATGGAGAAATATTTAAAGATTGTACATAATATGTTAAACCAGCTGCTACAATCAAAGCAATTACAGCACCAACAGTATTAGCTTTTTCTGTAAAAATACCTGCAGCAAAGATACCTGCAATAGGAACACCAAACAAACCAGTTACTGCTAAGAATAAGTTCCATGTTTCTGAAGTATTGCCAACTAATAAGTAAATAGCAACTGCTAAACTAAATAAACCAGAAATTACGATAATCCAACGAGCTAAAGCAACATCACTAATATTCTTAAATTTATCATTAAAGAATCTTTGTTTAAAGTCAACAATACCACAAGAAGAAATAGCATTTAAACTAGAAGCAATAGTTGATTGAGCAGCAGCAAAGATAGCAGCAATAACTAGTCCAGCAATACCTGCAGGAAGTTTAGTTACAATAAAGTATGGTACAACTGCACTTGTGTTAAATCCTTTTGGTAGCACTGCTGCGTGGTTGTAAAAACTAAACAGAACTGTACCCATTCCGTAGAAAATAGGAATTGTGATAAATGCTAAGATACCATTTGTCCAAAGAGATTTCTTTGTTTCTTCCATTGTTGCTGTGGTTTGATAACGTTGCACAACATCTTGACTACCAGTATATTGATATAAACTATTAAAGAATTGACCTGCAAAAATCAAAGGTAAAAACTTAGATAAATCACTTACTTTCATATCAAATCCAGAAATTAATTTATGATGTGTAATTGCATCAGAAGTTACAGTAGCCCAACCACCATCAATATAGTGAGCACCTAGAATGATAACTAATAATGCACCACCTAGTAACAAAATACCTTGGATAACATCTGACCAAATAACACCTTCAATACCACCTAGGAATGTATAAATGATACATAGTCCGCCTACGAATAATGCAATAATAATTGGATTAATATCCGAAACAGATGTAATTGCGATGATAGGTAAGTAAATAACAATAGCTACTCGAGCAATATGATAAAGCATAAATAGTAAACTACCTAAAATTCGCATTACCGGACCAAATCTTTCTTCTAAGTATCCATAAGCTGTTGGAACTTTTAATTTTCTAAAGAATGGAACATAGTACTTAACTAAAATTGGAATGATAGCAATAATTGCTAAATTACCAATTGAATATGCCCAATCATTTAAGAAAGCTTGTTCAGGTGTAGACATAAAAGTGATAGCACTTAAAGTTGTAGCATAAATGCTAAATCCTGCAGCCCAAGCTGGAATTTTACCTTCAGCTGTGAAAAATGAATCTGTATTCTTACTTGCTTTTTTAGTAAAATAAGCTCCGACTGCTAACATTGCTAGCAAATATAAAACTAGGACAATCCAATTAAGAGTACCAAAACCGACTTTTTCCATTTCGTTTCACCTCATAATATTAATTAATTTGATTTTTTGCGTAAACTTCTTCTCTTTCTGTTCTTTGTATATAGAATTTTAAAATTAGTGGAGCAATCAAAGTTGTGATTACGGTTACAATTATCATGGCAGTATAATGATTTTGATCAACAACATGTGCATTCAGAGCTACATTGGCTACAACTAGTGCCATTTCTCCACGTGATACCATTCCTGCTCCTACAATATTCGATTCATCCCAAGTTAATCCAAAAGCTTTTGCTCCAAGACCACATCCTATTTGTTTTCCCAAAATTGCTATAATAATTAGCAATATAATAAAGAAAATATCATTTTGCATTCCTTTAAAACTAATACTCAATCCAATACTTACAAAAAATACTGGTATAAAAACAGCATATCCTATAGGTTCAATCTTCAATGACAATTTCTCTTTAAATTTTGTTTCAGAAATCGCTAACCCTGCAAAATAAGCTCCCAAAACATCACTCATTCCCATAGACACAGCCAAAGCAGCAAAACCAAAGCATAAAATTATCGCTGCAGTTGTATCATTTTCGCTCGCATTTAACTTACTAAATATTTCTAAAAATTTAGGTACAAACCACTTTCCTAACAAGAATGCGATTACAAAAAATAGTATCTTAGGACCAATTAATTTTAATAATGCTATACCTGATGTTCCGCTACTTCCAACAAAACTAATACTCAAACCTAGTAAAATAACACAAATGATATCATCAGCTACTGCAGCACCTAAAATCATGGACCCTTCTCTACTATTCATCCGGTTCATTTCTCTAAGTACTTGAACTGTAATACTTACTGAAGTTGCACTTAAAACCAGCCCTATAAATAATGCTGTTTCCCAAGAAAAGCCAAATACTAATGCACATAAAAGTGCTGCACTTCCTGTTGGAACAATTACACCTAGTATCGCAATTGTTACAGATGTTTTCCAATACTTCATCAGCATCTGTAAATTTCCTTCTAATCCTGCAATAAACATTAGAATGATTACTCCCAGCTCTGAAAAATAATGAACTAAATTAATCGGAGCTAAAATCCCAAGTACTGCAGGACCTGCAATAATTCCTACTAATAATTCTCCAATTACACTTGGAAAATTAAATACATTAGATAAATGGGCACCTATTTTTGTCAAAAGCAATATTATAAACAATTCAACGAGATACGTCATTGATAACACCTACCGTTTCATCAATACCTCTTCTACTTTCTCCATTTCATCAACTACTTTATCTTTATCAATTCCATATTCTAAAAATATTGGTATATTTTGATCTAATTCATTTAACATATACTTCCAATCTGTATTTCCATCATTTAACATCATCGTATTTTTATTTTTTATATCTTTTAAATGATATACAGAAATATTGTCTTTCAATTCATCAAAAGCAACATGTGGATTTTCATTTATCCAATACCAATTTCCAGAATCAAATGTATATCCTGATTTGATATGATTATCACTTAAATAATTTATTGCTTTTTTCATTTCTACTAAAGTTCCATTGGCATTAGGTTGATTTTCAATAGTTACATTTACAGATGTATTATTTAAAATATCATTTAATTTGTTAAAATTTGTATTCCTAATATCTATATGCCCTAAACTGTATTTTAAGTTAGAGATATTATACTTTTCAGCTATTAAAATCTTATTTTCGATATCTTGATTGAAACCTTCTTGATTAAACAATTCTTGCGGAACAGAATAAAATAACTTCCATCCATTTTCCTTACACAAATTAGCGATTTCTTCTAATTCTTCTTCAATTTTGCCTTCATTAAAAAACTCTCCACGCACTTCAATGCTATCTATCAATTTCTCTGGTAGACTTTTCAAGCATTCTAATTGGCTCTTACCTTTTTTTACTTCATTTTCGAAAATAGCTGTGTTTATAGATACATGCATTTATATCCAACCGCCTTTCTTAATATCATTCCTGTGCAGTGTTGTAATCGAAGGTAGCACTCTCTATTTATAAAACGTTTTCATTCAACAACGTCATTATATAAAAAGAAAATAAATATTTCAACACTTAAAAAAGATATTTATTTTCAAAATAAGGTGATAATTCTTTTATATCAGCATTTTATAAAAAGTAAATTTTTTTATTTTGATAAAAGTAAAAATATAATATCTGTAAAATAAAGAAAGCTAAGAATCACGTTAAATTAGTGTAATTCTTAGCTTTCATCTTTATTTACTTCTAAAAATTAAATTCTGGAAACCATATTTTAATTTCACGTTGCGCACTTTCTACACTATCTGATGTATGCACCACGTTTTGGATATGTTTATAAGGCCATTCTCGCCCATAATCTCCACGGATAGTTCCAAATTCAGCTTCTCCTGGATTTGTATTACCAGCCATTCGATGCATTGCTTTAGTAATATTTGTACCTGCCGCAACTATCCCCACAATTGGACCTGATTGCATGTAAGATAACATATCTGGAAAATATGGTTTGTCAACCTTATCATTGTAATGTTGTTTTAATTGATCCTCTGTAGCTGATACAACCTTTAAAGCTTCAATTTCATATCCTTTGCGCTCAATTCTAGTGATAATTTCACCTACATGATGACTTGAAACTCCATCTGGTTTAACTAAGATAAGTGTTCTTTCTTCTGCCAAATTTGTCACTTCTCTTTCTCTTCTCGTTAAATTTACCTATCATTACCTATAAGTATAATCTAACACTAATGAACACTCAACAAATTTTTTTATTTATATATTTACTAGCTCAGCAATTCCACCTAAAAGTTGTGCTTTATTTGCTAAATGACTAACCTTAATTCGTGTCTGTATCAATCCTTTAGGAACATATTCTTCAAGATGTCTTTCTACTAAATCAACTAGATATTCTCCTTGTTTAGCAACTGCACCACCTAATAAGATAAGTTCAGGATCAAATAACAAAATAATTTCTGCTACACCTCGTGCTACTTCATCTCCCCAATCTTCAATAATCTTTTTAAATCTTTCATCACCAGCTTTAGCTTTTTCAAAAGCATCAATTACAGATGTATCAAATCTTTTCAAGTAAGCTTCTAAACTTAAAGTAGCTGCTCTTTTCTGATAGTCTGTTTTAGTATTTTTATCATAAAGAGCATAACCAATAGAATTAGCACCAGCATGAGCACCAGAAAATAATTTCCCTTCATAAAAATATGCACCACCTATACCAGTACCTAACGCTATACAATAAACATTGTCACTGCCTTTCGCACCACCAGCTAAACGTTCTCCTAATAAAGCAGCATCTACATCATTAACTACTGATACTGGTAATCCAGATAATTCTTCTAACTCCTTCTTTATAGGTGTTCCTATATATTCTGGGATTGTTGGACCAGCATATTGAATTTCACCATTTTTACCAACAATGCCAGCTGTACTAACACCAATTCCTAGCAAAGTGTAAGAATTCATCATTTCTTCAGTAATTTTCTTTAGGCTTTTTAAAATATGACCATCTTTATTTTCTAAAGTTGGACAACTACTACTTTCGATAATATTTAATTCAGGATCAATCAAGCCATATTTAATGGTAGTACCACCTACATCAAAACCTAAATAATATTTTTTCATTTGATTACCTTCTTTCTAAAGGAATTTATTATAACCGCTTTCAATATAGCATAAGATACTTTTTTTCTCAAATTAATTTTGTAAAAATAATTATCGTATTGATATAACAACGTTTATGTTTGATTATGATAATTATTATCTAAATATGTTGTTGAAATAATTTTTTTCGTATTGTATAGTATAAGCGAAGGTAGTTAAAGCGTTATCAAAAATGAATTGTGAGGTAATAGATTATGAAAAAACTTTATTCTGCTCTTATGACTGCATTTAACGAAGATGGTTCTGTTAACTTAGACGGCGTTCGTGAAATGGTTCGTTACAATATTGATGTAAATCATATCGATGGACTTTATGTAGGTGGTAGTACTGGTGAAACTTTCATGCTTAGTACAGAAGAAAAAAAGAGTATCTTCAAGGTTGCTTATGAAGAAGCTGCTGGCAAAACACATCTTATTGCTCAAGTAGGCTCTTTGAATTTAAATGAAGCAAAAGAATTAGCTAAATATGTGACTGATTTAGGTTACCCTATGATTTCTGCTGTTACACCTTTCTATTATAATTTCTCATTTGAACAAATTAAGAATTATTATAATTCAATTCTTGAAGGTGTAGATAATAAACTTATTATTTATTCTATTCCAGCCTTAACAGGTGTCGCATTATCTCTAGATCAATTTGCTGAATTGTTTGAAAATCCAAAAATTGTAGGTATTAAATATACTAATGCCGATTTCTATCTCCTAGAACGTGTTCGTAATCGTTTCCCAGATAAGTTAATTCTTTCAGGTTTTGACGAAATGTTATTACCTGCTCTTGCATTGGACGTTGATGGTGCAATTGGTTCAACATTTAACTTAAACGCTCCTCGTGTTAAAGAAGAAATTGCAGCTTTCGAGGCTGGAGATATAGAAAAAGCTCGTGAACTTCAAACATTAAGTAATGACTATATTACTGATCTTTTAAATAATGATTTATATCCTACTATTAAGTTAGTATTTGAAAAACTTGGGGTTCATGCTGGCTACTGCAAAGAACCTATGAGCAAACCAACTCCTGAAATGGAAGCTGGAGCTCAAAAGATTTACGAAAAATATTTCAAAGAATAGTAGAAATTGAGGTGAAGATTATGGAAAATACCTTTCTTGATCAAGTTCACGGAAAATTAATTATTTCTTGTCAGGCACTTGAAGGTGAACCTTTACATAGCTCTTTCATTATGGCACGTATGGCACGTGCAGCTAAAATGGCTGGCGCACCTGCAATTAGAGCTAATTCTATCGTTGACATTCAAGCTATTCAAGACGAGACTGGACTTCCAATTATTGGAATTATAAAAAAAGACTATCCAGATTCTGATGTATATATTACTCCAACTCTTAAAGAAATGCGTCAAGTTGCCGCTACTGGAGTTGAAGTTGTTGCTTGCCAAGTAACAGGACAAGCACGTCCTAATGGAGAAAAATTGGAAGAAATCATTCCTCAATTCCGCGAAGAATTTCCTAATACTCTTCTTATGGCTGATACTGGTGATCTCAATGATGTCAAAGAAGCTAATAGACTTGGTTTCGATATTATCGGTACGACTATGCATGGCTATACCCCTACTACTAAAGGTATGAATATTGCTGATAATGATTTTGAATATTTAAAAGAAGTTCTAAAAGTTGCTGAGCATCCAGTTATTGCTGAAGGTAAAATTGATCTCCCCCAAAAAGCTAAACGTGTTTTAGAATTAGGTGTACATGCCTTAGTAGTTGGTGGCGCGATTACTCGTCCACTAGAAATTGCAAATAAATTTATGGACGCAATTAAGTAAAAAATTGTGCTATACTTGAGATAAATTATATCAGGGGTGATGTTGATGAATTTGCTTAATAATATAGAAGCAATTTTCTCCACACTTTCTCGCCAAGAACGTAAAGTAGCTTTAAAAGTTCTTCAAAATCCTCAAGAAGTACAATCTATGAATATTACTAAATTAGCTAAAAAAGCGGGTGTTAGTAATGCTACTATCACTCGCTTTGTGCGTAGAATGGAATGTTCTGATTTTCATGATTTTAAATTAAAGCTCGCTATATCTGCTGCTAGCTCTCCTGAGGTTCCAGTTTCTTCTGAAAGCGATTCTATGGGAGATAAAGTTTACGAATTCTATCAAAAAGTACTTCAAGGTACTTGGAAGCAACTAGATACTGACACTATTCATAATATTGTCCATGCTATTACTAAAGCTCGTCGTGTCTACGTTTACGGTTTAGGAAGTTCAGGTTATACTGCACAAGAATTCACTCAACGACTAATTCGTATGGGAATTGCTGCTTTTTGTACAGTCGATAGCCATATGATGTTTATAGATAGTACTATTGTAAACTCTGATGATGTTATCATCGCCATTAGTCAATCTGGTAATACTGATGATGTAAATGTTGCTTGTTCTTTAGCCAAACAAAAAGGAACAAAAATTATCAGCATTACTGGATTTTATCAAAGTCCACTTATTGAGCTCTCTACCTGGAGTGCGGTTGTCAAAAATAGTAATTTTGTTGATAATACTCGCTTTATCAATTCTCAGTTAGCAATTGTGTATGTTATTGATATTATTACAATGGAACTTATGGAAAAATCCGAGTATAGTTCTACTATGAATAAGACCGTTGAGTTAATTATGGATCGAAAATTATCTAAATAAAAATAGGCACCAATTGAGTTTTCTCGGTTGGTGTTTTTTGAAAGAAGGAATCTTCTATGAAAATTGCAGTTGTTGGTGGAACTGGGTTAGTTGGCCAAGGAATATTACTGGAATTATCAAAAGATACAACTTTAGAGCTTCACTCTATTTCACGTAATGGCAAACGCCCTAATTCTATTGCTGGTGTTAATTATCATTCTTTTGACTTAGCACATGATACTAGTTGGCATTCTTTACTTCAAACATCTGACTGGGTTATTGATTGTGTAGGAATTCTTCTCCCTAATAAATCAAAAAATCAAACCTATGAAAATAGTAGCATTGAACCTGCTAAGTTAATCATTGATAGCATCGCTAATTTCGATAACAAGTTCTTGTTTATCTCTGCTAATTCAGCTCCATTCTTTTTAAATAATTATTTACATGCTAAAAGAACTGTTGAAAATTATGCTAGTAGAAAGTTGGGCAATCGTGCAATATCTGTCTATCCCGGATTAGTTTATTCTAAATTTCGAAGAAGCAACTATTATCTAGCTGTAATGTTAGACTTTTTATTAAAATTCAAACTATTTAGTTTTCTAAGAAAATATCGTCCAATTAGCAGGGAAAGATTTGCTAAAGAAATACGCTATATAATAGAAGAAAAAAGTAGTGAACTTACTTATAGAATTAAATAATACTAAAATTGTAATCATAAGTTAATTATCTGTAATTGTAATTTTAGTGTTTTTACAGAAAAAATTAAATCAATTCCTCACTAAATTAATCATCTTTTTTCCAATTACTCAACCTTGTTTTAATCATCATGTGTTAGAATGTTTCTTATCATTTTTAAAGGAGAATTTTTATGAATGATAAAAACAAAAAAATAGGCTTATTTAGCTTAATCATGATGATTTTTTCAAGTATCTTTGGTTTCGCTAATATGCCAGTTGCTTTTTTGCAAATGGGATATGCTAGTATCATCTGGTATATTTTTGCAGCCATCTTTTTCTTCTTACCAGTATCTATGATGCTTGCAGAATATGGCTCAACTTTTAAAGATGAGCAAGGTGGTATTTATGCTTGGCTAAGTAATACTATTGGTGAAAAACTTGCATTTATTGGAACTTTCATCTGGCTTTCTAGTTGGATAGTTTGGTTAATAAATATTTCATCAAAAGTATTCATTCCCTTCTCCGCCTTGTTATTTGGTAAAGATATGACCCAAACTTGGGCTTTTGGTCCTTTCAGTGCTACCCAAGTAGTCGGAATTTTAGCTATTCTTTGGATTATTTTCGTTACTTTCTTTGCAAGTCGTGGTGCAGATGTTATTTCAAAAGTTTCTAGTGTTGGTGGTGCTTTTGTAACTGGAATGATTTTTGTATTCTTAATTGCTACGTTCATTTCATTATTTGCAACTCACGGACATTTTGAACAACCAATCACTGCATCTGCATTTATCAAATCACCTAACCCTGCTTTTGCTAGCCCGGTTGCTACTTTATCTTTTGTCGTATATGCTATTTTTGCTTATGCCGGCATGGAATCTTTAGGTGGAATGATAGATAATATTGAAGAACCTGAAAAAACTTTCCCTAGAGGTTTGTTGATTTCTTCATTATTAATCGCAGTTGCTTACTCCTTCATGATTCTTTTATGGGGTATCAGCGTAAACTGGAAAGATGTCCTTTCTGGTGACTCTGTTAACCTAGGAAACATCACTTATGTTATGATGCAACATCTTGGAATTTATTTAGGACATAGTTTAGGATTATCTGCAAGTGTAAGTAATCTAATTGGAAATATCTTCATCCGTTTTGTTGGTTTAGGAATGTTTTTAGCTTATGTTGGTTCTTTCTTTATTTTGATTTATTCTCCAATTAAATCATTTATCTTAGGTTCCAAACACTTATGGCCAGAAAAAATGACCAAGCTCAACAAACATGGTATTCCAGAATTCGCTATGTGGATGCAAGCTTTACTTGTATGTATCTTGATCTTCTTAATTTCATTTGGTGGCGGTCAAGCTAAGAGTTTTTATACAATTTTGACTGATATGTCTAACGTGTCAACTTCATTCCCTTATTTATTCTTAGTTGGTGCCTTCCCTGTCTTTAAGAAAAAAGGATTTAAGCAACCATTTATCGCTTACAAGAATCATACTTGGACTAAAATTGTTACCTACATTTGCTTCTTAATTATCTTATTTGGGATCATCTTTACTTGTGTTGATCCATTTATACAAGGCGATTGGGTAACTGGATTTTGGACTGTTATTGGACCAATCTTCTTTGGTTCTCTAGCTCTAGGAATTTATACTCGAGCAACTAAGAAAAATAATAATTAATTTTAAAAGCCCTAGTTAGTTCACGATAATTTGTCGGACTAACTAAGGCTTTTTCTTATTTATTCTTTTTATGTGCTTTAATTATTTTAAGCGCACGTTTCTTAGTCTTACGATTACTGCTTCGCAAACGACGATAAGCACTTGCTAAATCTGTCTTTTCCATTATATTCACCTCTCTTTAACTACCAACTTGCTTTGTGGATACCTGGTATTTTTCCTTGATGTGCTAACTCTCTAAAATTAATACGTGACATTTTAAACTTACGCATATATGCACGTGGACGACCATCAATTTCATCTCTATTTTTTAATCGTATAGGGTTAGAATCTTTAGGTAATTTTCGCAAGCTCTCATAATCATGATTTACTTTCAACTGTTTTCTTATCTCTGCATATTTAGCAACTAACATTTGCTGTTTTCTATATTTAGCAATTTTTGATTTTTTAGCCAAAATTATACCTCATTTCATTTAAATAGTAATTATTACTTTTTTAAATGATAACAATTACTATTTAAAAAGTCAATAAAAATTATCATATTCAGAGTAAAGTTAAATAATTTGACTACTTTTTTTCAATTTTCTACAATTATCTTATTAACTACTCTAAGATTAGAAGGGAGAACGGCATTTTTTAATTGCCTATTAATTCATTGAAACATATTGTTACTGGAATTATTGCCAATGTTGATGCAGGAAAAACTACTCTTTCTGAAGCATTACTATATCAAACGGGAAATCTACGCAGTTTAGGTCGCGTTGATAACGGCAATACTTTCTTAGATACTGATCAACTAGAAAAAAAGCGCGGTATTACCATTTTTTCACACCAAGCTAATTTAGAATACAATGATCTTTCATTAACAATTTTAGATACTCCAGGACACGTTGATTTTGTTACTCAAACCGAACAAGTTTTAAGTGTTCTTGACTATGCTATATTAGTTATTTCTGCTACTGACGGAATTACTAGCCACACTAGATCTCTTTGGAACTTGCTAAAACACTACCATATTCCTGTATTTATTTTTGTTAATAAAATTGATATCAATACTAATATGGCCTCACAGATTTTATCTCAATTGAAAAGTGAATTAGATGAATCAATTATTGATTTTTCTTCCGATAATATGCTTGAAGATATCGCAATGTGCGATGAATCATTATTTGAAGACTATTTACAAACCAATGCCATCCCTGATGAAAAAATCCTATCCTTAATCTCTGATAGGGTTGTTTTCCCATGCTATTTTGGTTCTGCTTTAAAATTAGATGGTATTGATGAATTTTTGCAAGGATTCAATCATTGGACACAAGAGCCGCATTATCCAAACAATTTCCAAGCAAAGATATTTAAAATCTCACATAATGATAAAGGTGAACGTCTAACATGGCTTCGTATTCTAGGTGGTTCGCTAAAACCTCGAGAAGAAATATTGCCTGAACAAAAGATTAGTCAAATTAGAGTATATAATGGAGAGAAATTTTCAACTTATCCAACTGTTAATGCTGGTCAAGTTTGTACCATTCCTGGATTAGTCAATACCTATCCAGGGCTAAGCATCGGAGAAAATCAAATAGATACCATTCCAACTATTACCCCTGTTCTAAGTTATGCTCTTGATCTTAATGGTAATGATATTCAAACTTGCTTAAAAGCTCTTCATGAATTAGAAGATGAAGATCCTAAATTACATGTTACTTGGTCTGAACATCTCAAAGAAATTAGTGTACAAATTATGGGAGAAATTCAGTTAGAAATCCTAGAACAAATACTCCTTGATCGATATAATTTAAACGTCACTTTTATTAAAGTAAATATTTTATATAAAGAAACTATCACTAATTCTATTGAAGGAGTTGGACACTTCGAACCACTTCGTCATTATTCAGAAGTACATTTATTACTAGAACCCGGAAAAAGAGGTAGTGGTCTCCAGTTCGAAAATCAATGTAGTCTAGAAGTATTAGATAAAAATTGGCAACATCAAATTATATCTAATCTCAAAGTTAAAGAACATCTAGGTGTATTAACTGGTTCCCCTCTTACAGATGTAAAAATTACCCTTTTAGGCGGGAAAGCTAGCAATGTACATACAGTCGGTGGGGATTTTCGTCAAGCTTGCAGTCGCGCAGTTCGACAAGGTTTAATGATGCTAAAAGAAAATAATGATTGCCAACTCTTAGAGCCTTGGTATCGTTTCAAACTAAAAGTTGATCGTACTCAAATTGGACGTGCAATCAATGATATTCAACGAATGCATGGTACTTTGGATGAACAACAAGTTGACGGAGTACTAACAGGAATTGCTCCTGTTTCAGAAATGTATGATTATGCCACTAATGTACGCTCATACACTCACGGAAATGGCACTCTAGAATTAGAAATTGCTGGTTATTATCCTTGCCATAACCCAATAGATGTAATCTCTCAACAAAACTATGATCCTGTATCAGATTTGGAAAATACACCTCAATCCGTTTTTTGTGCTCATGGAGCTGGATATACAGTTAACTGGAAAGATGTCCCTGCAACCATGCATTGTGATTATTTTTGGGATGGAATGAATTAGTAAAAAAGCGAAGTTAGATGAAGTATATTAATCTTTTCATCTAACTTCGCTTTAATTTTATTATCTTCTTACATTTCTAAATATCTGCTAACAATATTTTCTACACTCATTCCTAGCTCTCTTAAGACTATGTCACTTGGAGCTGACATTCCAAATTCATCTATTCCTATCATTACTCCATGATCTCCTGCATATTTAGCCCAACCATATGTTGTACCTGCTTCAATTGTCATGCGTTTCTTAAGTTCTGGAGAGATGACCGTATTCTTATATTCTTCACTTTGAGCTTCAAATCTTTCCCAACTAGGTAATGAAACTACACTTACATCTTTACCCTTCTTTTGTAATTCTTCTTTAGCTTTCAAAGCTAAACCTACTTCTGAACCTGTGGCGATTAAAATCCCATCGGCTTCACTTTCAGCTTCTTGAACTACATATCCACCTTTTTCTACCCCATCAAAAACTTTTTCTTTTGAAATTGGCAATGTATCTAAGTTTTGGCGACTCAAAACTAAGATTGTTGGTTTATCTAAAGTTTCTAATGCCACTTTCCAGGCTGCTGAGGTTTCATTTCCATCCGCTGGACGAAATACTTGAACATTTGGAATTGTTCTTAAACTTGCTAGCTGTTCAATTGGTTCATGAGTTGGACCATCTTTTCCCACTGCTACTGAATCATGTGTTAAAACATAAATTACTGGTAATTTTTGAATAGCCGATAGGCGAATAGCTGCTTTCAAGTAATCACTAAATACAAAGAAGGTACTTCCAAATACTCGTGTTCCTCCATGTAACATGATTCCGTTCATCGCACATGCCATTCCGAATTCTCGAACCCCAAACCAAATATTTCTTCCTTCATATGATTCAGGTTGAAAATCACCTTCTCCGGCAATTACTGTTTTATTCGAACTAGCTAAATCAGCTGCCCCACCCCAGAGTGATGATACTTCTTTAGCTAAAGCATTAATTGCTTTTTGACTAGCCGCACGTGTTGCGATACTGTCATCTTCTCCATATTGTGGTAAAATGTCTCCAAGAGTATTTGGAACCTTGTTAGAAAAGCCGTCGGAAAACTTTTGTGCAAGGTCTGAATATTCTTTTTTATATGCTTCAAACATTTCATTCCACTTATTTTCTACTTCAACACCCTTGTCTTGTATGCATTCTTTAAATCTTTGACTTACTTCTTCAGGTACTGTGAATGGTGGATAATTCCAATTATATACTTCTTTAGCGTGTGCTACACCTTCTTCACCAAGAGGACTTCCGTGCACTTTATGTGTACCTTGATTTTCTGAACCATAACCAATTGTCGTTTTTATTTCAATAATTGTTGGCTTATCACTTTCATCTTTTGCTTGAACAATTGCTTTATCAATCTCTTCGAGATTGAAACCATCTTCTACTAGAATATATTGCCAACCATAAGCTTCAAAACGAGCTCCTACATTTTCTGTAAATGATGCTGAAGTTTTACCATCTAAAGAAATTCCGTTTGAATCATACAAAGCAATTAACTTACCTAGTTTTAAATGCCCCGCTAATGAAGCTGCTTCACTAGCGACCCCTTCCATTAAATCACCATCGCCAATTAAAGCGTATGTATAATGATCCATTACTGGGTAACCTTCACGATTAAATTTCTTACCTAGATGAGCTTCAGCCATCGCCATTCCTACAGCCATTGAAATTCCTTGACCTAATGGTCCTGTTGTAGCTTCCACTCCATCAGTACAACCATATTCAGGATGTCCTGGTGTATTAGATTTCCATTCTCTAAAATTCTTCAAATTATCCATTGAAACATCATATCCAGCTAAATGTGCCAAACTATATAGTAAAGCTGAACCATGTCCTGCTGATAAAACAAATCTATCTCTATTTACCCAGTTCATATGTGTTTTAGGATTAATTTTTAAATGACGTGTCCATAGGACATATGCCATTGGTGCCGCTCCCATTGGTAAACCTGGATGACCTGAGTTAGCTCTTTGGATTGCGTCGATTGATAATGTTCTAAGAGTATTTACTCCTAATTGGTCTACTTGATCATACATACCTTTCAGCCTCCTAATTATTTTTGACTCGCTTCAAATTCTGCCCAGTCTTTTTCAAAACTAGCTAATCCATTATCTGTTAATGGATGTTTAAACATCTTTCCAAATACTCCCGCTGGAATTGTCGCTATATCTGAACCTGCCAAAGCTACAGCTTCAACATGTTGTACTCCACGAATACTTGCCGCAATTATTTCAGATTTAAGTCCATAATTATCTAAAACTGTTCGTAAATCTTTAATCAATTTCACTCCATCTGAACCAATATCATCTAATCGACCTACAAATGGTGAAATAAAAGTTGCCCCTGCTTTAGCTGCCATCAATCCTTGGACAACTGAAAAGACTAGTGTAACATTAGTTTTAATTCCTTCTTTACTTAGAACACTTACAGCTTTTAACCCCGCTTCTGTCATTGGAATTTTTACTACGATATTATCAGCCCATTTAGCTAAAGCTCTAGCTTGTTCAATCATCTTATCTGCTTCATTAGCCGTTACTTCTGCAGAAACTGGTCCATCAACGATTGTTGTTATTTCTTTAATAACGCTTTCAAAATTACGACCTTCACGAGCTACAATCGTTGGATTAGTTGTTACTCCGTCCACCAAACCAAGTTCTGCGTACTTTCTAATATCATCAGTATTAGCTGTGTCTAGGAAAAATTTCATACTTAATGTTCCTCACTTTCCGTTAATTATTCCTATAATTATATATACCCAACATAATATATTTCTGACATGAATTAATAAATCAATTTAGCAAGTATATTCATTCATCAAAGTTCGGAAAAAGAGACTAGGGAACCGTTATCAATTCGCTAGTCTCTTTCATACCTCTATATTCTTTATTCAGAGTAAGTAATTTTACATTTAAAGACAAGTGTTACATTGAAATTATTAATTCAAATGATTTACAGTAATACACTATTATATAATATAGAAATTTTGCCAGATTCCGCAAACTATATTCAGAAAACATAGCGATGTTTTTGTATTTTATGAAGTTTTCTAAAATTCCAAAATCTCTCGTATATACTCTAAGTAAATTGCTTAGTTCATTTTTCTCCCATATATTATTACCCTCAAAGCGTAACTTAACTAAAAGTAACTACAGAAATCACTTTTATGTTCTATCCCAATTTACAATTACAGAAATCATACTTGTCCAATTATTTATGTTAGTTTAAAGTTTCATCATCTGGGTTTGATGCGATTAAAACCTTTAATTCCTTACCTGCCATCATTGCTTCAAAAGCTTCACGCCAGTGATCCAAATCAAAGACTTTTGTTACCATCTTGTCTTCATTAATAGCACCTTTAGCTTCTAAATGAATAGCAATTGGCCAGTCATATGGATTTTGTGATCTTGAACCAACATAAGTAATTTCATGCTGAATAATTGTTCTTTCGTCTAATTCATTTAATGGTTTAGCAAACAAACCTACTTGTTGGAAAGTACCACCCTTCTTCAATAATGGTAAAGCTGCATTTACAGCTGGAGTAGCACCTGAACAATCATAAACTTTTGTCACACCTACACCATTTGTAGCTTCCATGACAATTTTTGCCAAGTCTTCTTTTTGTGTATCAACAACAATATCTGCACCTAATTCCTTAGCAATCTCTAATCTATCAGAATCTTTTGTAATACCAGAAACAATTGTAAATGCACCAATTTCTTTAGCAATTTGCAAAGACAATAATCCCATAGGTCCTGGTCCAATAATTAATACTGTATCATGTAATGTAAATGGTGTTTTTTGATACATTGCATGTACACATGAAGCTAATGGTTCAGACATTGCAGCTAACTTATAGCTAACATTATCAGGTAGTACATGTACACTTTCTTCGCGAGTTAATACATAATTAGCCATACTACCGTTAGCTTTTGTTCCAATACCTGATCTATTTTCACATAGATTATATTCTTTGTTCTTGCAGTATACACATTCACCACAAGTATCAAAAGTTGTTTCACTAGTTACGCGGTCACCAGGTTTAACCTTAGTTACTTCATCACCTACAGCAACTACCTTACCTGAAAATTCATGACCTAAAACTAATGGAGTAACTGCGTTTGCATATTCACCCTTGAATGTATGAATATCAGTTCCACAAATACCTGTATAAGCAACCTTCATTAAAACTTGCTTACCTTTTACTTCAGGAACAGGTATTTCTTGTAGTGACATATTATCATAGCCTGCTTCTGATTTTACGACCGCTTTCATCTTAGTTGGTATATCCATTTAAAACACCTTTCTTTTCTCTCTATTCTATTCCGTTTGGATAAAACATTACTTTGTTATATGATTCTGATCTAGAAACTATCATATTAAATGCATCTTGGATTTCATCCAATTCAAATTTATGCGTTACTAAATCTTTTATTTTAACGCTTCCATTTTTTACCATTTCAATAGAAGTAGTCCATTCTTTACCAGGGAATGGAGCAGAATAAGAATTCCAAAATCCTTTAACTGTTAATTCATGTCTAAATATATTTTCAAATGCGTCTTTATGTAACATTACATCTGAATATGCAATCCCCACAAAACCTACTTTCCCACGTCTCTTAGTTATAAGTAGTGATTGCTCTTCCGTAATCTTCGAACCTGCACATTCCATAGTAATGTCCACGCCTTGTCCATTTGTATACTCTGCTACTTTTTCTTCAAGAGATTCTTTAGCAGAATTAATAACATATGAACATCCTTCTTCTAAACCTTTTTCCAACTTCTTATCGTCGATGTCAATTCCAATGATATTAACAACGCCAGCTGCTTTTAAAAGTCTAATTACTAGGTCACCAATTGCTCCTAATCCAAAAACTGCCGCTGTATCACCAATTTCTGGATTTATCCCCATTACTGCATGCATTGCTACAGCCATAGGTTCAATAAGTGCACCTTCTGTAAAAGAAAGATTTCCTATACTTAATACATTTCTTGCTGGTACACAAACATACTGTTCAAATCCACCTGGTTGTGTTTGTCCAACCATTGCATAGTTTTCACACATTTGGAACATTCCAGATTGGCAATATTCGCACTCAAAGCAAGGAATAAATGGAGCTACAGCAACCCTTTCCCCTACTTCAATATTCTCTACGTCATCACCAACAGCATCTATAATTCCTGAAAATTCATGTCCCATTACAGCTGGAAAACCATACTTCCAGCCAGCTTTCATCTTATGACTATCAGACCCACAAGTGCCAGCTGCCATTACCTTTACTCTAACTTCATTACTAGAAGGAGTTGGTAAGTCTTTTTCTACTAAATTAAACTTATTTAAATCAACTAATTCAGCTACTTTCACAAAAAATCATCTCCTAGAAAATTGCATTCCATACTTCAGCAAGTTTCAATAAAATCCAGTTCAAGAAGTTACCACCCATATCTAGAGATGAAACTTTTGCTGCACCTGCTGGGAATTTAACTACACCTTCTAGCATTTGAGTATGAACATCTGTAAAGTTTGTAGCCATGAATAAAGCAATTGTAATAACGATAGCACCAGTGATAACTGAGTTTATGATATTACCTCTTCTTCTAGCTACGATTAAAGATACGTAGAATGGAATCGTTGCCAAATCTCCGAATGGTAACACTTTGTTTCCTGGTAAGATAACAGCGATGAATAATGTAATAGGAACTAATAACAAACCAACAGCTAATGTTGCAGGAGCACCTGTTGATAAAGCAGCATCCATACCAAGTAGGATTTCTCTCTTTCCACCTGTTCTCTTTTGTAATAATTCACGAGCAGCTTCAGAGATAGGAATAAGACCTTCCATAAGTAACTTAACCATACGAGGCATAAGCATCATAACAGCACCCATGTTGATACCTAATGTTAAAACGCCAGCAACGTCATAGCCAGCTAAGATACCGATTACAATACCAATGATAATACCCATCATCATAGGTTCGCCAAAAATACCAAATTTCTTTTGAATTGTTTCAGCGTCTACATCAATCTTTCCAAGACCAGGAATCTTAGAAACTACCCAAGAAATAGGAATACCTAGTAAACCAAAAGCATCACTAGAACCTGTTGGGAATGAGATACCTTCTAAACCGTAGAATTCTTGCACATCTTTTGCTGTCCAGTCAGCAATAAGTAAACAGAAAATCATGTATAAAATTGCAGAAATGATACTGAAGATCCAGCTTTGAGTTACGATATATGCTACTGAACCTGCAGCAACCATGTGCCAGTAGTTCCAGATATCAATATCCAAAGTCTTTGTAATACCTGTAATTAACAATACAAGGTTAGTTACTAATAATATTGGGATCAAGATAGAAGAAATTGGTTGTCCCCAAGCACCGGCAGCAGCAGATGGCCAACCAACATCAATAACAGTCAGATGGAATCCAAATCTCTTTACCATTGCTTGTGCGGCTGGTCCAATATTAGTTGTCAATAAATTAATAACTAAGTTGATACCTACCATACCAATACCAATCGTCAATGCAGATCTCAAAGCCTTTGAAGCTTTAACTCTAAAAATAAGAGCGATAATAAAAATCATAATAGGGAGCATTACACTAGCACCCATGTTCAATATGTATTGAACAACATCTCCGACTACTTTCATGAGATATCCTCCTTATCAATCAAGCATTATTCAGCTTGTAATTTTTTGGCAGTTTCTATAATTTCATCTTGTAACTTATCCATTCCAATACCTGTTAAGAATCCCATAGCTTTAATTGCTGGGATATCATATTCAGTTGGCAAAATAGTTGTTGAAATTAACATATCAGCATCTTTTTGTTTTGATGCTGCTTCAGCAATCTTAATTTGATGTAATTCAACATCAATGTTATTTTCTTCAAATAACTTTTCTAACTTACTCATAACTACTGTAGATGTAGCAATACCTGCTCCACAAGCTACCAATACATTTAATTTTTTCATGTTAATTCCTCCTAAAAATTTTAATTGCTTTAGTTAAAATACTTCTTTTACATCATCAACTGTTTGCGCAGCCTCTAGTTTTTCTAGCTTTCCATTATCTTGGATAAAAGCCATTAAAGATTGCAACATTTCTAATTGTTGATGAGGTTGATTTAGTCCAAGCACGAATACCACTTTCGCTTCAACCTCTTCGTTAGGATCATCCATTCTTTTGAAAGGAACACCTTCATTTTCTAACGTAATTACAGCTACAAACTCTTTTTCAATCGTATCTGCATCTGTATGTGGGATTGCAACTCCATTATTTTCTAATTGTAATCCAGTTGGAAATGTCTCTTCGCGCTTAATAATTTTTTCTAAAAACAAAGAATTTGCATATCCTTTTTCTTCAGCAATCTTTGCAACTTCCTTAAATAATTCAGTAGTATTTTTGAATGAAGTTTTAGTAAAAATCAGTTCATCGTGAAGAAAGTCTTTAATATTCATATATCTATTACCTCTCTTCTATGTTTTAGAAAACGTTTTCTTTAACTGTAATATATTCTACCCTCCCCCCACCTGTTTGGCAAGAGCTTTTTTATTTTTTGCTTAATTTTATTTTGCAAAGTTGATAAATTGCAAATATAATCATACAATTAGCTTAGGTAAATATTAGGGAGTGATATCAATGGATATGCTAGAAAGACATGCTGAAATATTGAAGCAAGTTAAAGAAAAAGGAACTGTAAAAATTTCTGAATTAAGCAAAGAACTTAATACTTCGCGTGAAACTATTAGAAAAGATATATATATATTAGACAAGAAACAAAAGCTATCTTCTATTAGAGGAGGTGCAACGTTTTTAAAAAAAGGTGTTGAAGAAACAAGATATGGGCAGCGGACAGTCTTAGATGTTATTGAAAAAAAGGAAATTGCCAAATTAGCTCTTAATTATATAAAAGATGGTAATACTATTTTCTTGGATTACGGTACTTCTGTTGTAGAATTAGCAAAGGCTATTGAATCCAGCCCTTTACATGATATTACTGTTATAACCAATTCCCTCAATGTAGTAGATATTTTCAGATACAGTACAAAAAACTCGCTCATCCTTCTTGGTGGTGGTTTGCGATCTGAAGAAGGTTCTTTATCCGGCCCTCTTACTCTAACTAATATAGATAATCTATATTGCAATGTTGGATTTTTTGGATGTAGTGGACTTTCAATCCAATCAGGAATTACCAATCACTACTTTAGTGAAGTTGAAGTTTCTAAAAAAATGCTAAGTCATTCTATGAATAAGGTTTTACTTGCTGATCACGATAAATTTAATCAAATAGCTTTGTATAAAACCGCTGATGTTAGTGAATTAGATGTCATTTTAACTGATAAAAAAACACCACTTGATATTATCAATAAGTACAAACATATCGGTATTCCAGTTATAAATTCTTCTTCAAAAATCAAATTAAGTACTTTAAAGGATTAAAAAGTATATTTACTTTTTAATCCTTTTTATTTTTTTCTAAATTAAGTATTGACATTATTTGTGAAAACGTTATTATATAACTGTAAATATTTTGCAAAGAAAAGACAAGGAGATGCAAATATTATGACAACAAATTATTCATCAAAAGAATACTTAGAATTAGTAGATAGATACTGGCGTGCAGCTGATTATGTTTCTGTAGGTCAATTATATTTGAAAGATAATCCTTTATTGGATCGTCCTTTAGTTCCAACAGATGTTAAAGTTCATCCAATTGGACACTGGGGAACAATTTCAGGACAAAACTTTATTTATGCTCATTTGAATCGTGTAATTAATAAATACGATTTAGATATGTTCTATATCGAAGGTCCTGGTCATGGTGGACAAGTTATGGTTTCTAACTCTTACCTTGATGGTAGTTATACAGAAACATATCCTGAAATCACTCAAGATAAAGCTGGAATGCAAAAATTATTCAAACGTTTCTCATTCCCTGGTGGTGTTGCATCACATGCTGATCCAAAGACTCCTGGTTCAATTCATGAAGGTGGAGAATTAGGTTACTCACTACTACATGGTGCAGGTGCTATTTTAGATAATCCTAACCTAATTGCTACTACAGTTATTGGTGACGGTGAAGCTGAAACAGGTCCTTTGGCAACATCTTGGCAAGTTAATAAATTCATTAACCCTATCAATGATGGTACTGTATTGCCAATCCTTGATTTAAACGGTTTCAAGATTTCCAACCCTACTGTTCTTTCACGTATGTCACATGAAGAACTAACAGACTACTTCAAAGGTCTTGGATGGAACCCTCATTTTGTTGAAGGAACAGATCCTAAAGAATTACATGTTAAAATGGCAGATGAATTGGATAGCATTATTGAAGAAATTATGGCTATTCGTGAAAACGCTGTTAAGAATAATGATGAATCTCGCCCAGCATGGCCTATGTTAGTATTCCGTGCTCCTAAAGGTTGGGGGGGTCCTAAAGAATGGGATGGAGATATGATTGAAGGTTCATTCCGTGCTCATCAAATTCCTATTCCTGTAGACCAAAATCATACTGAACATCTTGATAGTTTAGTAAGTTGGCTAAAATCTTACAAACCAGAAGAATTATTTGATAAAAGTGGTGCCCTATTAGATGATATTAAAGCTATTATTCCTGATAAAGATCATAGAATGGCATCAAACCCTGTTACTAATGGTGGTAAATTATCAAAACCTTTAATTTTACCAGATCCAGCTGACTTCGAATTTAAGACAGACCATGGTACAGAAGATGGCTCAGATATGACTGAACTTGGTAAATATATCAAGGCTGTATTTGAATTAAATAAAGATAATAAGAATTTCCGTGGTTGGGGACCTGATGAATCCTTATCTAATAAGTTAAGTGCAGTATTTGAAGAAACAAACCGTCAATGGTTGGAACCAATTCATGATGGTAGCGATGCCCTACTTGCTCCTCATGGTCGCATGATTGACTCCATGTTATCAGAACATATGGATGAAGGTATGCTTGAAGCTTATACATTAACTGGTCGTCATGGTTTCTTTGCAAGCTATGAATCATTCTTACGTGTTGTTGATTCTATGTTGACACAACACTTCAAGTGGTTACGTAACTCCCATGAAGAAACTCCTTGGAGAGAAGATGTTCCATCATTGAATATTATTTCTACTTCAACTGCATTCCAACAAGATCATAATGGTTATTCTCACCAAGATCCTGGTATTGTAACTCATTTAGCAGAAAAGAAGACAAAATATATTCGTGAATACTTCCCTGCTGATGCTAACACTTTAATTGCAGCATTCGATAAATCCTTACAAACAAAACAAGTTATTAACTTAATTGTTGCAAGTAAGCACCCTCGTCTCCAATGGTACTCAGCAGCTGAAGCTAAAGAACTTGTTAACAACGGATTGAAGATCATTGATTGGGCAAGTAATGTTCCTGAAGGCGAAGAACCAGATGTAGTATTTGCTTCTGCAGGTTCTGAACCAAACTTAGAAAGTCTTGCTGCAATCTCTATTTTAAGAAAGCAAGCACCTTCTTTGAAGATTCGCTACGTTAACGTTGTAGATCTTTTGAAGTTAAAGAAAGATGATCCTAGAGGTCTTTCTGATGCAGAATTCGATGCTTACTTCACTAAAGATAAACCAGTTATCTTTGCTTTCCATGGTTATGTAGACATTCTTAAAGATATCTTCTTTGATAGACATAACCATAACTTACACTTACATGGCTATAAAGAAGAAGGAGATATCACTACTCCATTCGATATGCGTGTAAGAAATGAACTCGATAGATTCCACTTAGTTAAAGATGCACTTGAAGTTGTTCCTGGAGTTAGCGAAAAATATGCTACAGTCTTACAAGATATGGACTTACTACTTCAAAAACATCATGACTATATCCGTAGCGAAGGTGACGATATTGAGGAAGTTCGCACTTGGAAATGGGATCTTGACTAATTAATTCCTCACAATACTTACACTTTTACATCAAAACAACTCCTAAAGATAAAGCCGATGCAATTAAGCATCGGCTTTATTGGTATATTATACATTATATTTTATTTATTTATATTATGGTAATGCATTAACACAATGTTATTGTTTATCTTTTGTGTTAGTTTTAAAGATATCTATTCCTTGTATTCCAACTTTATAAGTCCATTCCTTTATCTTACTCATATCATTATCGTAATAATAATCAGAAATTAACTTATTCCATTCATCCCAACAATACAAAGGAATGTTGATTAACCCCACACCATTATCAATCATGTATTTATTGGCAACTAAGGTCGCTGTTCTTTTATTTCCATTCCTAAAGATTTTATTCTTCATTAAATGGTACAAATTGATTTTTCTGTAACTGATTTATTCTTATCTTTTAGTAATTCTTGTAAGTAATTCTCTTCTGCGTATTCGTCAATACTAGATGACATAAGTTTTCCTATTGATGTCGAACCATTCTTGAATTCTTCTGGATTCAAATTAACAACTATACTATTAATATTCTTCATCACTCTCATTGATATTGGGTGATCTTCATTTATTATATATTGCCATGCTCTCTTTAATTGGACAATCATATTAATATCGTCAATAGAAATACCATTAACCCCTACACCATCAATAATCATTTGTGTTTAAGGCAGTGTAGTATTTACACCTACAAATTTTGAGTTAGTAAATACCAATCTCGTCAAATTCATTTTAGCAAATCTTCTATTCTGATCCTGGCTGAAACTATACTTGTCTTCAAACATTTTTTCACCGACCTAATTTATAATTAAAATATCATTCCCATTAATTGCTATAAAAATAACCACCAATATGGCGGTTAAATTTTTTATCTCTCTTTTTTTAGGAATCCGAAGAAAGATTTGTTTGTTTCTTTGCTTCCTCAGTATTTTTCTCATATAATTTCAGAATTTCTAATCTCTTCTCTAACGTTTTATAAACATAATCTATAATAATATTTTCAAATAGCGTTAAATCTCCGTTTTGTCTAGAATGAGCTAAGGCTTCCATATATTTTTCTCTTGATTTCCTATCCGGTTGAATATTAATTACAGGATATCCCTCTTCGGTTAATGATAAGTTCATTAATAATCTAGCTGTTCGTCCATTACCATCAAAGAAAGGATGAATTGAAACAAACTTTTGATGTAAATCTGCAGCATAGATAGCTGGATGTAAATTTTCTCTATTTTCCTTTGACCATCTAATCAATTGTTCCATTTCTGGTCGGATATTAAATGGTTCTGTGTATGGATGATCCTCATATCCACTTAGCCAGGCCTCTGTAATTCGATAAACACCAGCAAGTTCAGGACTCATTACTGTATTTAAAGTTGCAAGTCTATTTAAATCTCGAATAATTGTTTCAGATAAATCCTGTTTTTCCGAAACTAAACTCATCATATATTCATATGCTTCACTTAAATTAATTGCCTCTAAAGTTTCTCGTACAGATTTTTTATTTACAGTAATTCCGGTATCAATAATACTAGCTGTTTCATATCTTGTAAGTGTACTCCCCTCAATAGCATTCGAAGACCAAACATGTTCAATTTTTACTTGTTTATCCAATTGTTCGACCATTTCTTTCGGAAGTGGCCTATAGGAATTCATTTCATCTTTTAACTTTGAAAGTTGTTTTAATTTTTCCTCTCTGTTCATTTCCACATCACCTCGATCTCATTCCTACGTTTAGATTCTACTTCCCACCAAATATTTTTCCAAAGAATCCTTTTTTCTTTTTGTTTCTCTCATCCATTGCGTCAACCACTTGTTTAACCAGATCTTTTTGTAAATCCATTTGAATTTGTGCTTGCATCTTAGCTTGTCTGTAATTTTCCTCTTCTTTTTCTTTCTTATCAGTAATTCAGTGAGTATCTTCATACTTTTTGCGAAGAACTGGCTCTCCCATCCATTTATCGAAATTATCTACATCAATCATGAATCCAGAAGTACCATACTTACTACTATCAGAAATTTCATACTTACGTGGAAGATTATTATAGTACAATCCCATCTGCGAACTACCATTATTTTTATTAGTTCCATCTGACAGTTTATTAAATGCTTGTTTATTAAACTGTGCTTGAAGTTTCCCATTACTTTCTACAAAAGAGAAGTCATCTGGCTCCCTTACCTGTTCTATTAGCATATGCCAATCTGATTTTCCTCTATATAAAAAAAAACAATTTATCGATTAATGATACAAAATCGATAAATTGTTTCTTATTTATTCTATCAATTATCTAGATGCTTCATTTCCAGCATATACTTTATAGCTTGACGTACCTGGTGTCCCTTTTTGAACAGGATATTTCTTAGGATCTTTTTGATGACTCTTATCCCAATCGTACCAGCCACCATCATAGATCTTAACATTATTGTATCCCTCTTCTTTAGCTAAGAAGAATGCAGCAGTTGCTCTCCATCCTGTGCCACAATAAAATACCACTTCTTTGTCAGGTGTGATACCATGATCTTTCCAGTACTTCAATTCTTCTGTTGGATTTTTCATTGTCTTATCATCATTTGTTAGATAAGCTACATCACCACTAGTTTTACTAATCTTACCATACACTGCACCTTTTACTTCTCCAGTGTTCTTAATGTAGTTGTATCCACTAATATTTCCCATATATTCTTTCTTAGAACGTGTACTTACTAATACCATATCCTTATTAGCTTTTTCGTCCTTCAATAAATCATTTGGTGTAGAAATTAGAACTTCCGGATGAGCAACTTTATCCGTACCAAAACTATCAACTTTCTTTGGTTCAGTTGTCTTCTTTTCTAGGCTATAGCCTGCATTTTTCCAAGCTTGTAAGCCTCCATCCATAATTTTTACATCTTTTACACCTAACCAATATGCCACAAAAGCAACTCTAGATGCAGCCATTACGTCTGGTGAATAAACTATCAAGTTAGTATCTTTAGTAACACCATATTTTGTAAAAGCTTTACGACAATCTTCGGGACTTAAAATATTCCAGTGATTTTTTTCACTTTCGATATTATTTGTGCTGAATTGCATTGCAGTGGGAACATGGCCCTTTGAGAAACCTGGAACTTTTCCATAAGCAACAGAGAGCACTACTGTTTTAGGATTATTTTTAATTTGATCCTTTACCCACTTAGCATTTACAAAGTATGTATTATCAGTAACTTCTTGAGAGTCTTTTACTAACTTATCCTTTCCTGCAGCAGGTTTAGCCACCGTTGTTGAACTATTACCAGTTTTACAATCGGCACTTACACTACTATATGCCCCCATAAATAAAGATGCAGCCAAACCTAAAACTATCAACGACTTTTTCATTTACCTTTTCTCCTTTAAATTTCAACTTTAATATTCCAACTATTGTTATTTTTAGTAAATTCTTTAATGTTATAATTATTCTTTTCACAATATTCCGGAACATTATTGACGGCTTCCGGACAAGTAAAAGTTAAATCTATAACATCTCCTTTATTTTTACCTTCAATTGACTTTTTCAGCTCCATTAAAGGAATTGGGCAGTCTTTACCGCTTGTATCAAGCTTATAATTCATAATTCCTCACACCTTTTTGTGTTAAATTTCACTTAGCATATTACACCTTTTTATTTTCTTGTGAAGCGATTTCTAAAAAATATTGATAATTTATTTTTTATCTTTATAATGAAAAATGTTTATAATTGTTTTTACTTTAAGGTGGGATATGTTATGTTAACCTCTTTTGGAATTTTATTTGGTTTTCTATTTGGATTTTTTCTAAAAAGAAGCCATTATTGTATTGCAGGTGGTCTTAGAGATATAACTTTAGAAAAAAATATCTCAGGGCTTATTTCTGTTTTACTGATTATTTTTATCCAAGCAGGGATTTTTTTCTCGTTAATAAAATTAGGAATCATGCCTGCAGCCGATTATCCTAATTATTCTTTATTAGCCATGATAATAGGTGGATTTGTTTTTGGAATAGGTGCCGTTGCTTCGAGTGGCTGTATTTCAACTGCTCTTGTCAAAGTCGGAGATGGTAGAATCACTGGCTTAATTACCATGTTGAGCTTTATTATTACTGTATCTTCCGTAAATAATGGTCTACTCTCTAATATAACTGCACCTTTACAAAATATGACTGTTCATCAAGATACTATGGCTCAAACTTTACAACCTTTTGCGATATACATTATCCTTGCAATTCTAGTTGTTACATTTATAGCTATGTCTTCTACATTAAAAAAAAATAAACCTTCTTTTAATGTTCCTTACAATTACACTGGATTACGTAATATCATTTTTGAAAGAAGGCTAGATACTCTCTGGGCAGCAGTTATTATTGGTATCGTTGCGGGATTTGCTTTTCTATCAAACTATTTAGCACATGATTATGGTGGCTTTTCAATTACTGGCCCTCTCTCTTCGTGGCTAACTTTTCTAACTTCAAATGGAATGTCAATTTCTTGGGGAATGTACTTTACCGTTGGAATTGTATTAGGATCTTTTGTTTGTTCATTAGGAAACGGTGAATTCAAATTACAAGGTAGCGATGGAAAAACTTTATTTAAAGCATTTATTGGCGGTATTTTAATGGGATTTGGTGCTGGCTTAGCTAAAGGCTGTCTAGTATCAAATGGATTGGTATACACTGCTATGTTCTCTATCCAAGGATGGATAGCGCTTATTTCTATTTTCTTTGGTATAACTTGTTCATCACTTCTAATGTTTCAAATTATACCTTCTCATCATTTAAGTTATGTTAATAGATAGATATTTTTAATTTTATTTTAAGAATTTAATAAAACAAGTTTTTTTGATGTATTTGTTATTTATTGAACAATTTAAAAATTATTGTGATATAATTATTTTGAAATAATTAATTTACAATTTGTAAGTAGGAAGAAGGAGTTTTTTATGCAACATCAATTAGATTCTAAGACTCACCATAGTAGACAAGTTTTGTTCAGTTTACTCTTTATTGTAGTTTTAGTTCTTGGCTTGCTTTATGCAAAATGGGTTCCATATTTTCAAAAATCATTTGTTGCAGCAAGCACACATAACATAGGTAATGCGATTGTCGGTAATGGACATCTGGGGAAAGCGTTACCTTGGTTTTCACTTTCACTAGGCTGGAACTTTACTAAAGCTTATTTTTTAGCTATTTACAAAGCATTTATCGTTGCTTTATTAGTTGGTTCTCTTGTCCAGGTTTTGCTACCAGTTCGCATTATTAGAAAATACATGGGTGGAGATAAATTTAGTAATTCTTTTTGGGCTATGCTAATGGGTGTTCCTACAATGATGTGTACATGTTGTACTGCTCCCGTTGCTGTCGGTTTAAAACGTTCAAAGGCCTCCACTAGGAGTGTTGTTTCATTCTTTTTAGCTAATCCATTGCTAAATCCTGCTACTTTAATATTTATGGGATTTGTCTTAGGATGGAATTATACTATTTTCCGTTTAATTATGGGTGTTATTGTTGTTCTATTAGTTTCTTGGTTCATTAGCAAAGTTGCTAAAGAAAAAATGGTTAATGTTCCTGACAATAAAATGTTTGATCCAATAGAATATGATGATAAATCACTATTCACACGCTGGCTCGAAGCTCTCGGTAAATTAATGCTTGAAAGTATCCCTGCTTACGTTGTTATAGTATTTATTTTGGGATGTTTCCAAGGATTGATTTTCCCTGCTGTTGCAAATCTAAGTAATAATCCTATTTTAGGAGTTATTGGTTTAGCTATTTTAGGTACTTTATTTGTTATTCCAACTGCTGGTGAAATTCCAATTATCCAAACTTTACTATCTCTTGGTCTTGCTCCAGCTTTTGTAGGTACTTTAATCATTGCCCTACCCGCTTTGAGTATTGTATCATTATCACTCATTAAACCAGCATTTTCATGGAAGAGTGTTAGTTACATGTTCTGTGCCGTAGTAGTAATGAGTATTATCTCTGGTATTTTAGGTGCAATTATTTTATAATCTCTCCCTATTATATGTAGGAAATAACATAGTTAAAAATGATTGAAAATAAACATCTCGGTTGTAGAACACTACAGTCAAGATGTTTTTCTTTTCCCCAAGTCATATCATTTGCTACTTACTATTAGTAATATTTATAATAAACATGAATTAATTATTTGTGGAGGTATTAAAATGGCATTAACAGACACATATAAATTAAATAACGGTGTAGAAATCCCTGTTGTCGGTTTCGGTACATGGCAAACTCCAGATGGTGACGTTGCTCGTGAATCTGTAAAAACTGCACTTGAAGTTGGTTATCGTCATATTGACACAGCGGCAGCTTATGGTAATGAAGTTAGTGTGGGTCAAGGTATCAAAGAAAGTGGTGTTAACCGTCATGATATTTTCTTGACAACTAAACTTTGGAACGATTCTCATGGTTATGAAGCTACCAAAAAAGCCATTGATTTAAGTTTACAAAAGCTAGATACTGATTATTTAGATCTATACTTAATTCATTGGCCAAACCCAGTAGCGGTACGTGAACATTGGGCTGAATTAAATGCTGAAAGCTGGCAAGCTATGGAAGAAGCCGTTAAAGCTGGTAAAATTCGTGCAATTGGTATTTCTAATTTCCACAAGCATCATTTAGATGAACTATTGAAGACTGCTAATATCGTTCCTGCAGTTAACCAAAACTACTTAAATCCTAGTGACCTTCAACCAGATGTACTAGCTGCTAATAAGGAACATGATATTTTAAATGAAGCTTATAGTCCTTTAGGTACTGGTGATTTGTTGCGTAATGAATTAGTTGCTGAAGTTGCTGAAGCTCACAATCATAGCGTACCTCAAGTTCTACTTCGCTGGTCATTGCAACATGGTTTCCTTCCACTTCCAAAATCTGTTCATGCTGAATATATTAAATCTAATACTGATATTTTTGATTTTGAACTGACTGATGATGAAATGAAGAAGTTAGATGGATTACGCGGAGTTACTCGTTTAGCAACTGATCCAGATACTGCTACATTCTAATATTTAACTTATACCGATTAGTTTACGAAGTTCTAATCGGTATTTTTTTACAAAAAAAGTTTGAGAATCGCATATCTCAAACATTCGTAGGAATAAATTATATAATTCTTGATTAGTTTCACCAGCATCTCGACGGTCAACATAAAATTCAATGTCACGCTCTTGTATCATTGTGTAAACCTTATCTTTAACATCTCTTCTCTTTTTTAACCTTATTCTTCTTACAAGTCGTGCTTATCACCAGTTAATTTACCTAAACGTTTTTGAAGTTTTTCAACTGTGTTAGCAACTTTACCGGTATTGTCTTCGTTTTCTACTTCTTGATTTTCATTATCCATCACAAAAACTCCTTTTTTCTTGCAGTTAGAGCCTTGAAAGAGTACTCAGTTGTTCTTTAATGCCTGCAAGCAGGAAAAAGGCAGAAAAAAAGAGCTTCATCTAAAGCTCTTCTTCCATTAATTCAATTTCTTCAATAATAGCTCTGGTTTCTAATATCAAAGCATATTTTTCCATTGCTTCTAATTGCTCTTCTAACAATTCAATCTTACAACTTAATTTAAATTCTAACTTATCTGCTTTTGACATTACAATCATTCGACGTAACTTACTGATTCTAGTTGTTAGTTCTAAATATTCTTGTTTCATTCTTGATTTGTAATCACTCATTATTTTTTCTCCTTATTTAGATACAAAAAAAGACAGAATTAACTGTCATCACTATTACTTACTATACTATTGGTTTTCCTTTAAAAAAATTAGCCCAATATGGATTTTCGTTATCAAAAATTTCTTTTTCCTCGTCTGTTAAAGCTTGTGGATAGTCTCTAAATAAATTAAATTGTTTTTCCTTGTCAAAAGAAAAAATTCTTTTACCTTTAACTCTTGGCCCATTATCTAACCACCAAATTTTATCACCTTTATTATTTTTGTACCATGTCATTTGATATCTCCTCCTATCCCCTTCTGCTGTTCATTCACGGAAGTATTAAGATAACCTAATAATGACTTAAATTCATTGGTATTTAAATCACAATTTTCAAGATCAAACATTACTTCAGTTTTTTCTAGACCACTATATGATTTCTTTGTACACCCAAATCTATCTCTTAATGTTTATACCAAGGTGTTCTTCAAACTCTTGCCATCCACCAATTATATGATCACTTGGTGCCTGTAATTCTAAATACTGTAATTTACCATCATTTGTTCTTCTAATGATGGCAGCATGTTGACCAACCGAAAGAAGATACTCTTTTCCGTTTTCTGCTTGTTTAATAAGCCTTTTACCTACTGTCATAGTTGATTTTCCTTGGGCATGGACTACTTTCATTCCGTTCATATTTGCAATAGTATCATTGGATACAGAAAAAATTCTTGACTATCTCCACCTCTAAAATCTAATATTCTAAATTTAGATATTTTGTGTAACGTAAGACCAAGTTACTGACACATATGGACCATCTATTTTATCCAAATGATCATTAACATATTTAATCACTTTTTTGCATAATTCTACAAATTTTTCGTTATCCATAATTCCATCCACAATAAAAACACACACAATTTTTATGATGTATGCTTTACTTTAAATAATTCTCTTTCATATAGTCATCAAATTCTTTTAACCTCTTACGTAATTCAGGGTCACTTTTCTTCCTCTCAGCAATTCTTTTCCTCTTCAGGGGACAAGCAATCTGTATCATTAATATCCATCCATATTGATCTTTGTTTATTTTCAAACATAATTAAACACTCCCGTTTCATAAAATCTAAAAATGCAAGCTATTTTTCTTTAGAATCTGAACTTATTCCATAGTTTAGCATCTACCGTTGGCAATTTCTTATTATTCTTGATAGCTTTACGAATTTTGAAAATCTCTTTTGATATTGACCTAACATCAGGGTAAACGGGGTCATGTCCTCCTAGCCAATAATCTAAACTTCCTTTTCCAAACTTATTTTCATATTCTTTATACGTAACACTAAGTTCTTCAAGAAGCTCCATTAACTTCCTATCTTCATCTATCATAGCAATCACCCTTTAATAATAATTCAAGTACTCTTCGGCATCTTCTAATTTTATTATATCATCTACCTTAGCTGTCTTAATACTTAAGATATTAAACCTTCTATTAAGTTCAGCTGTATTATTTCCTTGTAGTTTTTAGTTTTTTTGATTGCTCATTAATGAAATTAAAATTTTTGCATTCCTCCTCAAATCAACTGGTTTAAATGGATCTCAGATGGAACGTAAATTCTAATTATGCGATTATAGTGCAAAACAAATTATATTGGATTTTAACCATTACATATTCAAAACAAAAATGAGACTTTTTTCCCAGCCTCCTTTCATTAATTCAATTTCCTCAATAATTGCTCGTGCTTCTAATACTAAAGCATATTTTTCCATTTCCTCTAGTTGTTCTTCTAATAATTCAAGCTTACAACTTAACTTAAAATCTAACTTATCTGCTTTTGCCATTACAATCATTCGACGTAACTTACTGATTCTAGTTGTTAGTTCTAAATATTCTTGTTTCATTCTTAATTTGTAATCACTCATTTTTCTTTCTCCTATAACAAAAAATATTCATAATTCTTCCGAAATAAAAAGTACCCACAATTTTTATTGTGAATGCTTAAGCTTTATAAAACTCAACAATTTGATTTACATTTATCTTATCAGTTTCATCTACCATAAACGTATTTCTATCTGAAATAGGGATGCCTGTAATAGTAAACACTAAGTTATCTGCTTTGACTTTATCCCCAATCCATATTCCTTTAGGTAATTCTTCATCTACAATTAAAACTGTATGCCCAGGAGCTGAAAATTTATAAGTAATTTTTCTTTCGTTCATTTTCCAGTTTCTCCTTCCGGTATTGTAAATTAGCCTTAGTTTCTAAAATTTCTTCCTCAGGTGTATTATATAACTTTTTTACCGATAACAAATAATTTTGTGTTTCAATTTCAGCCTTATATCTAGAAATATTTGTTACGTCTATCTTGCCATCTTTAAATTGTTCAACGTGATACAGTTTTTCTAATATTTCACTTATAGTTGGTCTATTTTTTAAAGCTATAAGATTTTCACTTAATGCAACAGCGTTTACCCCCTTTCACCTTTAAATATGCTTCTGTTCCAGCATCTTGCCAAATTTTTCCACCATTTTTTCTGAAGCCAGCCGTAAGCTTTATTTGTTGATGGTTATACATTTGTATTTCTTTTTCTTACGTTCTAGCCCGAAAACAAGATTTTTCTTTATAGTTTCTTTATATAAATTACTCTTCTCATCCACCCAATAAGCACCAACCGCACATCTGCAATTAGGATGAACAGGAATTGTGGGAATATCTTTAACCTTATAAATTTCCTTACCCTAGCCATTATAGTTTAACGGAAAAATTAATAATATTTTAGTTAATAGAATTTTCCAATCTAAATAAATGAAATTAAAATTTTTGCACCCCTCCTCTCAAATCGACTGGTTTAAATAGAACTCTGATAGAACGTAAATTCTAATTATGCAATTATAGTGCAAAACAAATTATATTGGATTTTAACCATTGTATATTCAAAGCAAAAATAGGCACTCACGAAAAGTGCCTATTTCTACTATAATTACGATAAACGTATTAATTCAGGATAAATAAATTATATATTCTCTTTTTTGAAACTATTAGCTTTATTTGTATTTTCTTTCAAATATCCAAAGCGAACCAGCAAGAACTATACACCCTAGTATGCTTAGCCATAAGACTTCATTATGCTTCTCACCTGTCTGCGGTAAATCTTTTTTCTTATCTACTTTGACCGATGAATTAACTTTCTTACTTAATAGTTCTTTCTTTGATGAACCTGTCTCAACAGGAATCACCTTTTCACTATTAGTAGAACTCGAACTACTTGTAGATGTCGCAACAGATGGTACACTACTAATTTCTGAAGAAGATGAGCTGCTTTGTTCGCTTGAGACTTTGGAGGTTTGCTCACTACTTGAGCTACTACTTACACTGGAAGTTGAACTTACATTAGAACTTTCCACAGAACTCGAGCTACTTGAACTTGGAATACTAGACGAGGAACTTGATTCTTGTTGTTCACTTGAGCTACTTGAACTGGATGAAGTACTTTCAGCTTTTGTCACTGAGCTTGAACTACTTAAGCTAGAGCTACTTGAGCTAACAGTTGAAGTTTCAGTCTGGGGTACGCTACTAGAAACCGAACTACTTGAACTTACCGAAGAGGAACTAGAAGTACTCTCAGCCTTAGTTACTGAACTTGAAGAACTAGATATACTTGAACTTAAAGATTCAATGCTTGATGAGGAACTAGAACTTGAAGTTTTCGAACTCGAGCTACTTGAAACTGAACTACTTGAACTAAATTGTGGGTATTCAGGTAATTGACCAAAACTTGTCCCTAGCAAGTCTTGATATGTACTGTCATCTTTTACATATATATTTAAGTTTAGATTTACTGGTACTGGATTGACGCTTTGTATCAATTCGTTATATACCATTCTTTCTTCTTGTGTTAATTCATTTTCATTTACATTATATGAATCACTATAATGCCAAATTGCAAGTTGAGTAAGTCTTCTGAAAGCACCGTCGGATAGTTTTCCTTGCAACTTAGTAGCATTCAATGGATAACCATTGTATATGATTCTTTTAATAATATCTGGTAACTGCTCCCTATCTACCAGTGGATTATCTAATGCCATCAATCTTTCCGGCGTTGCATCAAATCTGTTATATACTGCTGAGTAAGGTAACTTCTTTGATTCATTTATACAATAAGCAACGTCAACTTTTCCTGTACTTAAATTTTGTACATAAATTGGCATTCCGTACGAATCCTGTGATTGCCCCACATAAGCAATATAGCGATCGATGTTATCAGCCGAAACACTGTTATTTCCAAAATGAAAATTAATTACAAAACCTAATAAAAATACTAAACCAACAACAATTTTCCGCATAACCTTCATTATAAAAACATATCCTCCTTTCCTTAAAAACTGTTGTTAGTATAGCCAAAATATTATGATTTTTTAGAAATTTGCACTGAATGGTATTAAATTTACACCAAACGGTAATTTTTTACATTTCCACAAATCCTTCTTTAAGTATATTTTTTAATGGAACTACATTTTTTCGAGAAACTAAACAATAGGTCTTTTCACTGAAATATAGTTTCTTTTCCTTACTATCAAATCTCTTGATATTATTTACATTTGCGACAAATGATCTATGCACTCTCATAAAACTATCGCTCTTAGTTTCTATGCTTTTTAAATTTCCTTTAACTACAAAATGTTGAGATTTTGTATAAACTGAAAGTTTCCTCTTTGTTAAGTCAGTAATTGTTTCAAAAAAATATATATCAGATACTGGTATTCTAAAAATTTCAGAATTACTTTCTAATTCAATAAATTCAGTTTCTTCATTTAAGTTTTGTCTTTCTTTTATCAATTGAAAATCTGTAACCAAACTCTGTTTAATTTCATCATTTGTTTGAATTTTATCAATAAAGTCTAACGCCGCTACTCTGTACTCATATGTTTTTCTCATAAATTCTGAATGTGTAGTAATAAAAATAATTGTACCTAAATTATCAATTTCTCTAATTCTTTGAGAAACTTCAAAACCACCATACCTAGAATTTTTTAATTCAATATCCAGCAAATAAATATTGTTTTCGTCTGGCTGGGTAATATGTTGCAATAATTTATCTGATTCTTTAAAAGTTTGAATCACTAAGTTTGGTTGAATACTCTCTAAAATCAACTTTAAACGTAGAATTTGAAGTGAATCATCCTCTAAAATAAATATTTTCATCTTTTTTCTTCCTTATTTAAAACTAACTCCTGAGTAAATGTATAGTCACGACTACTTGTTTTCAAGGATACATTGGGATAATGACCGATCAACCTCTTAACAGTCGCTAATCCTTGCCCTCTATTTCCACTCTTAGTTGTATAATTTTCTTTGAACAGTGGGGCTATCTCTACTCTTTCTACTTTAGTACTATTCTCAATAATTACTCTTTCAATATCAGCATCTTTAATATATGCCACTAATAATCGTGGTTCCTTACTTTCCAACGCCGCTTCAATTGCATTATCCAACAATATAGATAGTATTCTAACCGCATCTAGCAATCTTGTGTATTGAACCGTAACATCATCATTTATTTCAATTTCCAATTCAATTCCTTCACGAGCTGCATAACTAAATTTATTATAAAGAATACTTTTAATTGCTGAAGTTTTTACATGTTTCAGTTTACCCAAATCATAGTAAGCTGCGTTAATCTTTTCTTTACTTGGTTCCATAATTTTAGTATATGTTTCTTCTATCAACTCTAAATTTCCACTTTTTATTGCTTGATCCATACTAAGTAAAATATTCAAATAATCATGTCTGAATCTTCTAAGACCTTGATACATTTCTTCAATCTTGTTCGCATAATTTTCAATATTCTGTAATTCAAAATCTTTTAGTTCATCAAGTTCTCGTTTAGTTTCCAATAAGGCAATCGCTCTTATATATCCCCAAAATAAAATCAATCCTATCACATAAACGCTTATCCACCAACTATTGTAATTATCATTAAATGTTGATCCATAAATTAAATAGATTGCTAAAAATGCAATAGCCACTAATTCCATTTTTCTCTTTTTACTTGAATCCGACATTGATAAAATTTCCAAACTATCTTTAAACCAATAGATAATTCCTATCTGCATTAAAAAAATTATACTTTGACAAACCAAAGTTCCTAAAAAATTATCATAATTGAACCAATTATACATCCTACTTCCATAAAAATTCAAAACTACTTGTAAAATCCAAGTCGTGATAAAAGAATACATTACAAAAATTATGTATCTCAACCAACTGTCTCTTCCATTATCTTGATGATAGGTAATCAATACTCCACCGATAATCATAATTAAATTACTAATTTTAATCGGTATGCAAATAATCATTAACAAAATAAATGCAACTATATGCAAAAAATCAAACTTTACTTTGCTTGAATAAGATAATGTAATTACCTCTATCATCAAAGTTGAAAGCATTCCAAAAATATAAATTCCCATATAAATCACCTTGTATAAATATTAATTAGCTATTATATTTTAAACAAAATTTTTAAAATTTACAAATCACTATATTAGCTACTTTGTGTTAATACATATATATAATGTCAAATTCATAATGTTTATACATTATATATTATGTATAATGCTAAATGTACAATATATTAACATTATATGTTTTTTTTAATTGTATTAATAGATTTTTCTCATTTAAAAGCGTATGATTAACTTATCTAATAAATGAAAGGTGGTCAAACAATGGGACAAGTATCACATTTGTATGATTTATTCCAACCAAAGCATTATCAAATTTATCTAGATATCAATCGTGAAAAGAAAACATTTACGGGAGTTACAAAAATTTCTGGGAATGCTTCTCAAAAAGAAATTGCTTTACATCAAAAATTTCTTAACATTCTTGAAGTAAAGGTTAATGGTAATTCTACCGATTTTAAATTCGATGATAATTCTGAAACTGTCTCTTTTAATGTTCCTAATACTGGAGATCTTAATTTAGAAGTATCATATTCCGCTAAGCTTACTGATTCTATGATGGGGATCTATCCTTCTTACTATGAAGTTGATGGTGTTAAGAAGCAACTTATCGGTACCCAATTTGAAACTACATTTGCGCGTCAAGCCTTCCCTTCTATCGATGAACCAGTTGCTAAAGCTACTTTCGATCTTGCTATAAAGTTTGACGAACATGAAGGTGAAACTGTTCTTAGCAACATGCCAGAAGTTAAGACGGAAAATGGTGTTCATTACTTTGACACCACTGTGAGAATGTCAACTTACCTTGTAGCTTTTGCTTTTGGTGAACTACAAAGCAAACTTACTGAAACTAAATCTGGTGTTAAAATCGGTGTATTTTCAACTAAAGCTCATGCCGAAAAAGAACTAGATTTTGCTTTAGATATCGCTAAACGTTCAATTGAATTTTACGAAGATTATTACCAAACTCCATATCCACTTCCTCACTCCTGGCAACTAGCCTTACCTGACTTTTCAGCCGGAGCCATGGAAAATTGGGGCTTGGTAACTTATCGTGAAGCTTATCTATTATTAAATCCTGATAACACATCTTTAGATACAAAACGTATCGTTGCAACTGTTATTGCTCATGAACTTGCTCATCAATGGTTCGGTGATTTAGTAACTATGAAATGGTGGGACGATTTATGGTTAAATGAAAGTTTCGCCAATATGATGGAATATGTTGCTATCGATGCACTACAACCTGACTGGAATATCTGGGAATTATTCCAAACATCTGAAGCACCTCAAGCTTTACAACGCGATGCAACTGATGGCGTTCAATCCGTTCACGTTGAAGTTAAGGATCCTGCTGAAATCGATTCTCTATTTGATCCAGCTATTGTTTATGCAAAAGGTTCTCGTTTATTAGTAATGGTTCGTGCTTTAATTGGCGATGAAGCTTTACGTTCTGGACTAAAAGCTTACTTTAAGTCACACAAATACAATAATGCTGTTGGTTCTGACTTATGGAAAGCACTTGGTGAAGCTTCAAATCTTGATATTGGCTCTATTATGAACTCATGGCTAGAACAACCTGGTTATCCAGTCCTTAATGTCAACGTTAAAAATGGTCATTTAGTAGTTGAACAAAATCAATTCTTTATTGGTGAAGGTAAAGATGTAGATCGTTTATGGCAAGTTCCTCTACATGCAGACTTTGCTCAAGCTCCTAAGTTACTTACACAGAAAGAATTAGACTTAGGTGACTATCAAGAATTGAGAAAAGCAGCTGACAAACCTCTACGCTTTAATGTGGGAAATACTTCTCATGTTGTAGTTAATTACTCTCCTGAACTATTAGAAGATATTTTAGTTAACTCACAAAATCTAACACATATTGATAAATTACAATTATTGCAAGATTTACGTCTCCTTGCTGATAGTGGTTTAACTTCTTATTCCAAGGTTATTCCATTATTAAAAGAATTTTCAAATAGTGATTCAGCTATTGTTAATGAAACTTTATATAGCATTGTTAATAATTTGAAATTCTTTGTTACTCCATATTCCACTGATGAAACAAACTTAAAGAAATTTGTTAATACTTTAAGTGCTGACCAAGTTCAACGATTATCTTGGTTACCAAAGGATACTGATAGCAATGACGATCAACTAGTTCGTCCACTTGTTTTGAACGCTGCTTTATATGCTGAAAATCCTTCTGCAGAATCTGAAGCACATGAAATCTTTACTCAAAATCAAGATAAATTATTAAGTTTGTCTTCTGATATTCGTGCTCTTGTATTACAAAATGAAGTTAAAAATTATAACTCTTCCCAATTATTTGAATCCTTACTAGAAGATTATCGTAAAACTAGTGATAGTTCATATAAGCAAGACATCTTGTTCGCATTAACTTCAACAAAAAATGCTGACCAAATTCAACAAATTGTATCTTATTTCGAAGATGCAGATACCATCAAGCCTCAAGATTTGCGCACTTGGTACTTCAGAACTCTTTCAAACAATCTAGGCGAACAAGCAGCTTGGGATTGGATTCGCAACGAATGGCAATGGCTTGAAGATACAGTTGGTGGTGATATGGAATTTACATCTTATATCACAGTTACTGCACGTGCATTGCATACCGAATCACGATTAGTTGAATTCAAAAAGTTCTTTGAACCTAAACTTAATACTCCAGGTTTAACACGTGAAATTATCATGGATACTAAAGTTATCGAAAGTCGTGTTGCTATGATTGAACGTGAAAGAGATCATGTAAATGCTGCTATTTCAAATATCCTTGATTAAATATATATAATAAGAAAAGGGCTAGGAAAAAGATTTTCCTAGCCCTTTTTTCTAACTCTTATTTTGTGTTAATGTTAATGCATAATGTTTATAACATTGTACATTAACATTTAACATATGTATTTAACTTTTATATTTAACATATATCCCTATTGCGATAAAAATTGGTCCAAAAAAAATAAATAATATACTCATAATCACACTTTTAGCTACACTATATAGCCATTCCGACATATTATCATGCGACATTGTATCTACACTCGTATATTCGTATGGATTTGTGTAGACTCCATTTGATGTCCATTTTCTATCTTTATGATTTTGCGCAAGATCCTGATGATGTAAATCTAACGCTTTCTGCTTATAAGAAACTACTGGTTCACCATCGGATATAAACCAACTTTGGTGTTTCAATCTAAAGAATGGGAGAATAGCTGTGGTAATAAAAAAATACATATGTTGCATTTCAAATGTATACTTCGTCGGGTGAAAAGTAATATCCTCTTTATAAATAAATATTAGAGTTAGACAAATTATACCCACTAGCAAATACCTTATTAACTTTAATATCAGCCATACATTTTTCATCGTTACTTTCCCTCCATTCAAGATTATCTTTTAACGCCACATATTAATAATTTTCTTTATTATACACTTTATATAAATGTTGTCTACATAATATTATCCTATTAACATTATATAAATACATTATTCATTATATATAATCTATTTACATTTAACACTATATACAAAAACAGAGGATAGTATCAAACTATCCTCTGTTTCACCATTACTTTTTACTTAGTGATGTAAGATAATCTTTTTGTTCCAAAATATTCAAGATGCGATTAAATCTTTGCCTGTCACTATCGCTTAACTTTTCAATTCTTTCACTCAACAGATTCCCTACAACTTCTTTTTGGGTTGATCCAATCCCTATATTATTTAAAGCTGTTATTTGATTTCTAATATGATTATCTACACGAACATTAGCAGGAAAGGTTACTGTATTTTCATCAGTAACTACATCGCCACGTTCAACCTGATTTTCAACTTTTACTGGTCCACTATGAACTAATTTATTTTGTCCACTTTTTTTAGAATGATTAAGTAATCCACCAGCCATTATTCTTCACCTAACCTTTCTAAAATTTCATTAGCAACTCCCTTGAAAGCTGCATGTGTTTTCTTATCCCACGAATCACTTGGATTATCGGTAATTCCTGTCATATCCATTCTCTTAACACGTTCCATTTGCATAATTTTTGCATTAAAGATATTTTCATCACCAAATTCTTCTGAAGCAGCGTCCAAAATTTCTTTATCTACGCTAGCACTTCTTTTTGATAAGAAAGGCAAAATTCCTAAAATATCAACTTTAGAATCATATGCATCAACAATACTATTTTGTAAATACTCAATCAAAACTTCTGCACCTTGCAACGAACGTTCTTGAGTTTGAAGAACTACAATAATTTGATCACATGCATAGAAAGCTGTATCGTTTGGTAATGAAATTGTTGGTGGAACATCTATGAAGATAAAGTCGTATTTATCACGTAATGAATCAACTTTCTTTTTGAAGAAACCAATACGTTCTTTTTCATCCATAAAGTTTCTTTCCAAAAAACGACTATACATACTAAAGTCAACAGCGTTTGGAATAAGGTATAAGTTGTCTTCAATTTCAATCGTTATTGAATCTAAACTTTCTTCTCTATTCAAAGCGGTCATTAATGATGATTCAATAGTTGCAACTTTATCTTTATTTTGATACTTAGTTTTTAAAAATAGGGCAGTAATATTAGCCTGAGGGTCAAAGTCTATAACTAGACACTTTTTACCCATTTTTGCTAAGTTGTAACTTACTAATGCAGTAGCGCTAGTTTTTCCAACGCCACCTTTAAAATTTAAAAATGATAATACTGTGGCAGTCATTTTTTAACCTACCTTTCTACATTTACACATTTATACATTTGCACATTTGTACATTATCTATAGTTAGTTTACCACAATCTCCTACAATGTGTTAATTCTTTTTGTTTAATTATAACATTGTGTTAATACATTATATATTAATATAATGTTAATTTGTTATATTAATGTTTTATGTATTTATATTATATATAATGTATTTAATAAATGTTATATTCTTCTTGTATAAGTTTGGATAGTTATTGCGCTTGGGTAAGCTAAACCAATATACATCTTTTTTGTTGTAGTCTCTACAAAGATGTATATTGGTTTTTTTATTACTATTCAGAAAGGAGGATACCATGAAAATTTTTAAAGTTATTAATAATAATATTGTCATTACTCTCGATCAAAATAATCAAGAAATTATTTTGATGGGTAGAGGATTAGGTTTCAAACAACGACCTGGAAATAATATCGATGAAAATTTAATTGAAAAACGTTTTTCTCTTAGTTCATCAGATAATGAGGAATCTTCAGTCTCACAATTATTATCCAATATTTCTTTAGAAGATATTAGGGTTGCCACCCAGATTTTAAATTATGCCGAAGATATCTTTAATACCAAAGTTAGTGACTCAAAAGTTATTGCTCTTAGTGACCATATCCATAAACTTTAGGTTTCTTAGTAATTGGACCTTTAGCTACTTTCGGTTCTAACTTAGTTGATTCTGCTATCTTAGCTGTTAGAAACTTTTCTCCACTAGTAGCAGGATCTTTAGTAGCTGGTTTTTGGCAAGTTTTAGTCGTGTTCGGTTTACACTGGGGAATTATTCCTATTTACTTTAATAACATTGTCACAAATGGTTTTGACAATGTTATGATGCCATATTACTGTACAACTTTCGTTACTTCTACAGTTTTAATTGCTATGTTATTGAAAAACAAGGATAAATCCTTTAGAAAAGTTGCTATACCTGCAACAATCTCAAGTTTACTAGGTATTACTGAACCAGCAGTTTATGGTGTTTTAATTCCTAAGAAGAAACCTTTACTAATTAGCTGTATAGTTTCAGCAATCGTTAGGGGATTCTACGGTTTCTTTAATCTACGTAAATTTGCTATGGGTGGAATGGGATTCTTCGAACTACCAGGTATGATCGATCCTAAAACACATAGTATGAATAATGTTTACATCGCTTTAATTGGAATTGTATTGTCATTTGTTTTAGGTTTCATCGCTACTATGATTTTTTGGAAAGAAGATTCTTCTAAAGATAAAGTTGAAACTGGTCAAAATGATGAAGAAAAAAATGTTAGTCAAGAATTAATTCAAACTCCACTAGAAGGAAAAGTTTTGCCTCTATCAGAAGTAAAAGATGAAGTTTTTTCTAAAGGATATATTGGAAAAGGAATTGCTATCGAACCAACTAAAGGAGAAGTAATTTCACCTGTCAATGGAACAATTACAACTTTCTTTCCAACAGGCCATGCAATCGGGATAACTTCTGATTCAGGCGTCGAAATTTTAATTCATGTTGGCATGGATACTGTTAATCTAGAAGGAAAACACTTTAAACCCTTAGTAAAAAAAGGGGATAAGGTTACAGTAGGACAAAAATTATTGAATTTTGATCTTGAAGAAATTAAAAAAGAAGGGTATTCAGTTATCACACCTGTTGTTATAACTAATTCAGCTCAATATAAAGATGTCGTTACTGTTAGTGACAATGGAAAAAATTTATTATCAGTTTTAGTTTAATGAGGTGTCATCAATGAAAGAATTTCCGAAAAATTTTTTATGGGGCGGGGCAACCTCCGCTAATCAATACGAAGGTGCATATTTAGAAGATAGGAAGGGACTTTCTAATGTTGATCTAATTCCTAGTGGTTCGCAACGTTTAGATGTTGCAAGAGGGGAGTTAGACCCTAAATTATTACCAGATACAGCTAAATTTCCTGCACGTTCTGCTGTCGATGGTTACCATCATTTTAAAGAAGACATAGCTTTTATGGCAAAGATGAATTTTAAAGTATATCGTTTTTCAATCAGCTGGAGTCGTATATTCCCTAATGGTGATGATGAACAACCAAATATGGCAGGCTTAAAGTATTACGAACAAGTAATTGATGAATGCTTGAAGTACGATATTGAACCCTTAATTACTATTAATCACTTCGATGTCCCACATAATCTAATTGTTAAGTATGATTCTTGGCGTAACCGAAAACTTATCGACTTTTATCTGAGACTATGTGAAACCTTATTTACGCATTTTAAAGGTAAGGTACACTATTGGCTTACTTTTAATGAAATTAATATGATTCTGCATCTTCCTTATTTAGCAGCAGGTCTAACTTTTAAGGAACATGAAGATAAACTCCATGTTAGTTATCAAGCCGCTTATCACCAATTAATCGCAAGTGCTAAAGCTGTACTATTAGGTCATAAAATTGATTCTTCAAATCAAATAGGTAGTATGTTAGCTGCAGGATGTATTTATCCTAACACTTGCAATCCTATTGACGCATGGAACAGTCTGACTGAACAACGTAAAAATTACTTTTTCTCTGATGTCCAAGTTCGTGGGGCTTATCCTAACTATGCTCTAAAATATTTTGAAAAGATACATTTTAAATTATCCAAAAATACTGATGATCCAACAATATTAAAGCAAGGTACAGTAGACTTTGTATCGTTTTCTTACTACAATAGCCGTGTTATTGGAAAGGCTGATCAAGATCAAACAGCTGGAAACCTATTTGCTTCTTTAAAGAATCCATACTTAAAAACAAGTGAGTGGGGCTGGCAAATAGATCCACTTGGTTTTCGTATTACTTTAAATGAACTCTACGATCGTTACCAAAAACCATTATTCGTTGTAGAAAATGGTCTTGGTGCAAAAGATACTTTATCAGCTAAAAATAAAGTCAATGATACTTACAGAATTAATTATCTTCACGACCACATCCAAGTATTGAAAGACGCAGTCACTGAAGATGGGGTTGAAGTATTAGGATATACAAGTTGGGGTTGCATAGATCTAATCAGTGCTAGTTCCGGCGAAATTTCCAAACGCTATGGCTTAATTTATGTTAATTTAGCTGAAGATTCAGCTAAATGGTACGCTAATGTTATTAATTCTAATGGTCAAAAGCTGGATTAATTTAATCTAAAAACTACTTGTAAGAATCTGTATTATTACAGGTTCTTTTTTTAGAAACTCAACAATAAGTTTAATTCTATTTCATCATCTTCAGTTAATTCATAGTTATCTATCAAATATTGTTTTACTGCATTTGCCATAAAATTGCGCAAGTAAACGTAAATGAACTTAGCTTTATTCTGTATTTTTTCTTTACCCTTATAAACTATTTCAGCAATTTGAAGTAACGCTGACTCTAAGCCTCTTTTCAATAAATCATTGGATTCAAAACGAGTTGCTTCTTGACTGGCAGGATTATACAACCATCTAGCATCAGATAATAATTTTTTTGTTACTTGACTTTTAGCTTTAAAAATAGTGTCACTAAACCATTTTAATTTTGTATATGAATTGTTTGCTAATACTTTCAATCTAGAAACTACAGGAAGACTAAATGTATCTTTAAGTCTTGTAATAATTGAATCTAAAGATAGATCATTTAAACCATCTTTTTCGGATTTTTTAGGTGTAACCGGAGTATTACTCTGATTTTGTGGTACTGATTCATTTGATTCTCTTGATAATAATAATTTGGTTTGATTATTGTTAGATTGATTTATAGGCAATTTTTGCGACTTCGTACTAGCAGAATTTGCAGGAACGGATTTAATAGGCTTTTCAAAGTCAAAATTGGCCCAAGGCAAAACAAGATCTGTTTCAGCCGGAGTTGTTTCTGGTGTATTTACATAGATCTTAAAATTCTTAAGACCATGACGAACAACACTTATTAGGCCACAGTCAATAAGTTGAGAGCGTAAAGTAGAGATTTTTCTTACAGACATACGAAGGATTTTTGAAGCTTCGTCATTAGAAAAATAGATAAAAATACCTTCTGAATCTGTAAAAGTGTCATTACCGGTTTGAGAATGAAAAGCAGATACTTCTTTTCTTTGAGAATATAGTGAATATAAAACCATAGCATCGCAACTTAATTCTTGATACTTAGGATTGTTGAATAAATCAGTGTTTATTGGTAAAAATGCACGAGATGTAAGACTTTTCATTGTGTAAACTTCCTTCCATAAAAAATATTTGAAGTACACACAAGACTAAAAATGATGAAAAAAAGACATAATAATGCTATAATTAGAAACATAGATAGCGAAAAATGAGTGCAAAAAACTCAAGTTAATTTTGGTGGTGCTTAATTAACTTTTATAAAGAGCTATCGTAAGTTTGATATTAATTATTTGTTCTTAGTCTTGGTGGTACTTGACTGAGATTTTACTGTATGCTGGTCACATACAGTTTTTGGGCTCCTTACTTTGGTCGGTAAGGGGCTTTTTTATTTAGTCATCCAATAATGAAATTTGACGTGGTTCGTCAAGATTTCTTAAAATACGTTTTCCAATATTAAAACGGTAAGCTATGATTCGATGAGCTTTACCTTTTTCATCTTGTACAGGTGTAATTTCAAAAACAGTAAAATACTCCTGTAGGATTTTACTAACTTTTGTTAAAATTAATCTATTGATATCCGTTGGTCGATAAGATTTAGGAATAGAGAAAAGTTCTTTAAAATCCTTTAATACAACATCAAAGACTTCATTTTCGTGTTCTCTAGCTAAACGAAAAGCTGTTTTCGCATATTTAGATTTGATAGAAGTAAATTCTTCAATGTCAAAGTTAGTTACGAATCCTTTGGCTAAATCATTAACGATATAGCGAAAATCTTCGTTAACAGCAACAGTTAGAGTCTGCTGATCCCCATCTATTTGAAAAGTTGGGAATAGGGTAAACTTAATAATTTGTTGTTGGTTATGGATTCGAACATTTAAAGAGGCTAGTTTTGTTGTCATATTATCAAGAGACTTGATTAACTCTTTGTTTGAAGTCTTCTGAAAACTTGCTAATTCACGAATTTGAGTAAAAGATAATTTGGTCTTTCTTTCACTAGTTTCTTTAACCTGACTTAGGATAGCGAAGAAAATATTCTGTTCACTTTCATTCATAAACCCAATAGGAATACGGTTTAATTCATTATCGTAACGAACTTCCTTGGTATTAGGGAAGGCTGTTACAATTTCCTGTTGGACAACAGGTTCTTTAGACATACAAACACCTCACAATATACAAGATGTAACTAAGAATTATCATAGAAACATCTATAAATTATCATTATGTTTATTATAATCATATAGAATTAATAATTACAATATAATTGAATGAATTTATAGACCATTCTTACACAGCGAAAAAATAGATATTCATTACAGACTATTTTTACACCTCGACATAAACAAATCCCGGTCTTATGCACTTTTTACATAGATAAAGCTTGTAATTATGCGAATCACAAGAAATCTAATAACAGTGAGAAAAGAGAACTTTAGTATATAATTGATAATTTTATTAAAATTGAAGAATCTTGATATGTCAAGGCTTACACGCGCAATTTAAGGCCTTTTTTGCAACAATATAATGTTCGAAGTGTAAGAATAGTCTACAAATTTTTGGAAGTGTAAAAATAGTCTTTTAAAATAAAAGAAAAAGGGGAATAAGATATTTTTCCACTCCGAAATGGCCATATTGACCACTTCGAAGTGTAAGAATAGTCTAAATAGAGATAAAAAAAGAAGTTGGAATATAAGGAAATACAAGGAAAAGGGACAGAATCTATTCGGAGTGTAAAAATAGTCTGTATAAAAAAGACTATCTTTACACCTCGAGCACAATTAAATTTTCGAAGTGTAAAAATAGTATAAAAAACACATAACATTATACATTGTGGTAATGTTATGTGTTTGTACATTATATATAATGTTTGTGGGTGGAAATTATTTCTATAGACTACCCTTACACTTTGAAATTTATTATATACAATAGGTAGAGATATGTTCATTTAAATTAAAGAGAGGATAGTATGACTGCTGAAAATATTATTTTAATGTTGAAAGAAATATCAGATAACGGAAATAAAAAATATCCTGTTACTAATTTTGGTGGAGTATTTAATTTTAAAATAACTTTCTTTGATAAGATTCCCAATGACATAGAAAATAAACTCATTGAACTTAGTTTACCGGGTGAAATAATTGAATTACTAAGTTATACTAATGGATTAAATTTATTCGAAGATGAGTTCCAAGGTATGGAATTAGGCGGCCCTGTTTGTAAAATTTATTCTGGACAGGAAATCCTAAACAGATATCAAGAATCAATAGATAAAGACTTAATTCCTATACTACTTTTCCGTGATTATGGTGAAATGTGTATCAATATTAGACACTATAAGCAAGAAAAAGATTATTTAACTTATCCAGGTATGGAAATGGATAAGTGTTTTAAATGTACTTTTCTAAAATGGTTAGAGATGTTTATTGTAGCGAACGGCAATGCTTTTTGGGAATGGAATTATTGATAAACAGCCTGAGAGTTTATTGAACTTTTGGGCTATTTATTTTTCTTCTTTTCCTGATAATAAGATAAAGGAATTTCTATTAGGGCAGATATTATCGCAACAATAAAAATCCAAGTGTGTCCGGTTTTTAAATAGTATGATGTAGAAATGATAGCTACTACTAGGATACCAGCAATTGTTTTAATCCAAAAATATGTCATATAACTTCCTCCTTTTAAATAACGAACCAAAATTAATTTTTAACTATCTATATTATAACAAGAAGTTAAATATGAAAAAGTAAACAAAAAAGTTTATAATGACAAAGAAAGCTATATTAAGAGTCTAGTGTATAATCAAACGATTAAATAAGAAAAGAAAGGGTGTGAGCAGAATGACATTACAAATTATAGATAGAGGAAAAAATAAATTATATCCAGATGGAAATTTCTGGGAATTAAGTAGGAAAGAAGAAAATAATTGTTTTTACGGAGTAAGTTTTGTTTCATCTATAAAATTTATTGAAGAAAATTTATTACCATTTTATCAAGATGTAGAGCTAATTCTAGGATTATCAGATAATGGTAATAATTCGATCGGGCAAAGAATGCAGGAGTTAATGGATAAACGTGTTTTGTGGGTAAATTATGTTGAGAATAATTTGGAAAGTGAGTTCGCCAAAAGAATATTAGACGGCTCTTTAAGATTGCGATTTACTAAAGATAATTTGATCCATTCTAAAATTTATTTGATGGAAAATAAAGAACAGAATACTTATCAATGTTTCACAGGTTCAATGAATTTAACTGAAACTGCAGTGTCAAAGAACTTTGAACAATTGATATGGGATTATGGAAGTAAGAACGATGATTTATATCAATTATATAAGCAAATGTATGATGATATAAAGAAAAATTCTGCTACATATCTAGATTCAAAACGTTTAAAAGGTTTTCTTGTAAAAGATAATTCAAAACAAACCCAGCTTAATGTGTACACTGATTCTGTCAATATGTTAAGTAATTCTACCGATGCAGATGAAAAGGTGAACTTTCCTTCTGATGAAGTAAAAGTGTATTTGAATGATAAAACTAAGGAAATTCAAAACGGTAATTTAGGTAAAAAGGAAGCTGTAACTGTTAATCAAACAATCAAGTTATTTACAGAGCTAGGTAATCTGAGAAAAGAAAAGACTTTGAAGAAGGCTACTAGTGAAATTTTAAATTTAAATCAAATTATCGAGTATCAAGAAAATTCAAAAAAATCATCTAAGAAAAAAAGTGATGTAGATTATTTTCCTAAACCAGCTTTAATTTGGAATAATGAATTCGAAAAATTATTTACTGCACCCAAAGTAGGCGAGGGTGGCCAAGCTTTAAAACAAGTTTCATTGAGTGATGAAGAATTAAAAGAAAAATTACAATTATTCTGCGATATTGTCAACGAGTATGATACTTATAAGTTATCAGGGGAAGGATGGCAAACATTAGGATTTTTACTATATTTATATGAAGCTCCTTTTATATGGAAGATAAGAGATTTATATGATTTAGCAGATAAAAGTAAACATAGAGAAGATGTTCCAATAGCAGTTGCTTTGATTGGACAAGGTAAGACGGGAAAATCGACATTAGGTAGAAGATTAGCCGCTAAGTTGACAGGTGCACTAAATTTTACGGGTAGTGGTGAGTTTGAAGCAAGAAATAAGTATGTAAATAAAGCAATAAGTGACGTTATTAATGAATATTTACAAACGGCAGGTCCAGTCAGTCCATTGATGATTGATGATGTTCGTCCCGATTTAACAACTAGACAATATTTTGAAGATATGATTAAACGAAACTCAAATTCTATAACCGGTCCGATGCCTACTGCAATATTTACGATGAATAAAGAAGATGATTCTAAGGGTGTTGTATCTAATCGTCATGAAATTGCAAGACGTATCTGGTTCTTATCTTTTGAATCATCATTTAAGGGTAATAGCAAAGAAGGCGATTTGAAGGTAGATGAATTATTAAATCGTGCCGATTCTGATCTATATTATTTATGTCAACAATTATTAGAAGAATACTTTAAAGATATTTCAGAAGAGGATGCTATAAAAATTCAAGCTGACTTTTTATATCCAATTAAGAAAATCTTAAAGGACTTACTTGTCAAATACGATCTTTTTCAAGAAATTAAGAAATTTTTTGAAAAAGATAACTACGACTATACCTTATATAGAAAAAGAAAAACCGGAGTTAACTTGTAACCCCGGCTCATAATCGGCTTATAACCTTTTCATTATCTATATGGCGGGAAAGTGTAGGAATCGAACCTACCCAAGAAGCTCTTAACTCCTCATACTGGTTTTGAAGACCAGAGGGAACACCAGAACCCATCCATTCCCATTCGATATGATAGCATAATATGTGAATTATTGCAAATTATAACATTTAAAAATTACATTGAAATATTTTTTGATAGTGATATAATTAACATGCAATATTGGGAAAACGTGTACATTTACCCTATATGTGGAATATTAATACTTACTAAAATAATATATATGTTACTCAATATTGCAATTAAACTTATAGAAGTTAGGAGGAAATTCTATGTCAATTTCAGTTGAACAAGCTAAAGAACATGCTAAGGATCCAGCAGTTCTTTGCTGTAGAAGAGAGGCAGGAAAAGTTCTGGAAGCTGCCGATTTTGAAGACCCAACTTTGTTTGATGACTATGTTAGTTCAGGACTTTTAGAAATACCTGAAGATACGTTAACTATTGAACAAGCATTGGGTGCAACATTAAATACTACTACGGATGCATTAAATCCTTTAGTTCCAGGTATTGTAGATAATATTCAGGGAAATGAAGAAGCATCTGAAAGTGATAAGGACGAAAATGTTGAAGAAGAAACACCAGTTGTAGCAGAAGCTAACAATGAAGTAGTAAATTCAACATCATCAAATGGTACATTCCATTTAAGAATCGCTAAAGGTGAAGGTATTGATTTAGAAATACCTTTGGATGTATTAAAAAAAAACACAGCTAACTCAGCTGTAGATGTCCCCAAGGCGGAAACAAGTGCTGATGTAACTAATAAGGATGTTGCAGAAGATGAAGAATCAGCAGAAGACGCTAAAGTTGTTCGTACTCTAACTAAAAAATACTTCAAAGTAGATGAAGTTAAATTTGGAGACACAACAAAGTTTGACGGAACAACACTTTACTTACGTAATCCTAAAGAACTTTGCAAAGAAGCTGTTGATACTGAAGCAATCGTTAAGGGTATGGAAATCGAAATTATCACACCTGATGATTATTCCAACTATAGTAACACTATTATGGATGTTCAACCAATCGCTACAAAAGAAGGAGATAGTGATTTGGGTGTAGGCGTTACAAAAGTTGTGGATGGTGCTGTAGTAGTACTCACAGGTACTGATGAAAATGGTGTCCAAGTTGGTGAATTTGGTTCTTCAGAAGGTCCATTGAATGAAAATATTATGTGGAATCGTCCTGGTGCAGTTGATAAAGGCGAAATCATGATTAAGATTGATGTTGTTATCGAAGCTGGAACTAACCGTGAACGTAAAGGACCTTTAGGAGCACATTTAGCAGCAGACTACATTACACAAGAAATTAGAGAAGCACTAAAAGATGTTGATGATAGTTCAGCAGTTAGAACTGAAGAATTTGTTCAAAAACGTCATCCTAAGCAAAAGAGAGTATTAATTGTAAAAGAAATCATGGGTCAAGGTGCAATGCACGATAATTTAATTATGCCTGTGGAACCAGTTGGTACTCTTGGTGCAAAGCCAAATGTTGATTTAGGTAACTTGCCAGTTGTATTAGCTCCAACGGAATTATTAGATGGTGGTGTACATGCTTTAACATGTATTGGACCTGCTTCTAAGGAAACATCCAGACATTACTTCAGAGAACCTTTGGTAGAAGAAGCAATGGCTGATGAAGATATCGATTTAGTTGGTATTGCATTAGTCGGTTCACCTCAAGAAAATGTTCAAAAATTCTATGTTTCTAAGAGATTAGGTATGATGGTAGAAGCTATGAATTTAGATGGTGCTATTGTTACAACAGAAGGATTTGGTAATAACCATATCGACTTTGCTTCTCACATCGAACAAATTGGTGAAAGAGGAGTAGATGTTGTTGGAATGACATATGCTGCTGTCCAAGGACAATTAGTTGTTGGTAATAAGTATATGGATGCAATGGTAGATAACAACAAATCTCGTCAAGGTATTGAAAACGAAATTCTTGAAAACAATACTCTATCACGTGAAGATGCTATCAGAGCTTTAGCAATGTTGGAAACAAAGATGGCTGGTGGATCAATTAAGAAACCTGAACGTCAATGGAATCCAAATGTTAAGCAAAACAATATTGAAATTATTGAAAAAGAAACCGGTAAGAAGATTGACTTAGTTGAGAATGAACAATCTCTACCAATGAGTAAGAAGCGTCGTGAAATTTACGAAAAGGATGCTCAATAGTATGGAAGAACAAAGTACAGGATTTGACAAATTGAAATATGCCTCAACCGAGAGAGTATGGGAGGGCATAATAATAGAATTGACAGATGCGAGTGTCATAATTGATCTTAAAGGACGTCTAGGTAGACTAGAAATTCCTAATAGAATGATTATTAGTGATTATGAGTTGAAAGTCGGTCAGGAAGTAGCATTCTTAATGTCATATCCCGAAGTTTTGGATAGTGAACCTAATCAAAAATATTTAGGAGCACTAAATGCATACCATAAAAAAATGAAAGAAATAAAAGAAAAGCAAAGGAGAGATAAAAATGAGTCTTAAGAAATATGATGGACTACAATCCGAAATATTTGTACCTATTACTCCTACGCCAGTGTGGGCTCCAGTTAAAAAGAAGCTAAAAGACATGACTGTAGCAATTGTAACTGCTGCTGGTGTACATTTGAAATCAGATAAACCATTTAATTTAGCTGGTGATACTTCATATAGAGTAGTACCTTCAACTGCAACTGATGATGAATTGATGGTATCACATGGTGGTTATGATAACACTGATGTTAACAGAGATATTAACTGTATGTTCCCAATTGATAGATTAAGAGAACTTGCAGAGAAAGGATTTATTAAGGATATTGCGCCAAACATGTATACATGTATGGGTGGTGGTGGAGACGTTAAAGTCTTTACTGAAGAAACTGGTCCAGAAATTGCCCAAAAATTATTGGATGAACATGTAGATGCTGTCGTAATGACTGCTGGTTGAGGTACCTGTCATAGAACTGCCGTGATCGTGCAGAGAGCTATTGAATCAGTTGGTATCCCAACAATTATTATTGCAGCCTTACCTCCAGTAGTACGTCAACAAGGATCTCCTAGAGCTGTTGCTCCTCGAGTTCCTATGGGGGCTAACGCCGGAGAACCACACAACGTCGAAATGCAAACAGGTATTTTGAAAGATACGTTAGAGCAATTAGAAAAATTAGATTCCCCAGGTAAGATTGTGCCACTACCATATGAATATATAGCAAATATATAGTTATATTGGAAGTGTTATTATGTCAGATGATATTTTAAAAATCAGAGAATTCCATGTAAAAGATGTAGTTTTTGGAGATGGATACTCTTTTAAGGATAGTGTTTTAACTATACCTCAGAGTGTAAATTTTGATTTACCTAAAGAAATATTGTCGATAAATATTAGGATAATAAAAAAAGATAATCGTCATTTAAAGGTTAACTCTATTATGGATATTATACCTATATCTACTAAAGTTAGTGGGAAGATAGGGACTGGAGTTTCCCATACATTGACAGGTGTAGAGGTTATGTTGACTGGTGCTTCAGCAAGTGGTATCCAAATTCATGACTTTGGATCTTCCGATGGATATTTAGATGAAAAAATGGTTTTTGGAAGAAACGGTACGCCTGATGAGAATGACATTATCATAGGCCTAGATGTTATAACTGCTGAAGATTATAGTCTAGATCGTGCAGTTATCACTAAAATTTTTGAATTGGTTGATGATTTTATACAACCTATTCGAAAGATTTTGAAAGTAACCAATGGACGTTATGCTGATTATGTAGGTGAATATAGGAATAATATTTCAAATGGTAAACCTAAAGTAGTAGTTATTAAACAAGTTTCTGGGCAAGGTGCTATGTATGACAATATTTTATTTCCTAATGAGCCTTGTGGTATAAAAGGTGGAGTTTCGATTATTGATATGAATAACTTTCCAACAATAGTAACTCCAAATGAGTACCGTGATGGCATAATACATGCATTGGTTTAATTAGATGGAAGTGATGTTTTATGGGTGTTGGTCCTTCAACTAAGGAAACTACATTACATCATTATCATGATCCGTTAGTAAAAGTTTTTGGCGATGATCCAGATATTGACTTTCAAGGTGTTGTTATAGTGGGAACACCTCAAGACAACAAGTTAAAAGAGGAAGTTGGATATAGAGTTGCTAAATTCTTAAAAGCTATGAGAACTAATGGTGCAGTAATTTCTGCTGACGGATGGGGAAACTCTGATGTAGATTTTATGAATACTATTGAATCTATAGGTGATGAAGGTATCTCAATTATTGGATTAAAATTTATTGGAACTCAAGCAACATTTGTTGTATCAAATGAATATACACCATATGTTTTAGATATAAATAAATCTGAAAAGGGTATAGAAACAACAGTTGTTGGGGAAAATAATTTAGATGAACGAGATGCACATAAAGCCTTAGGATATTTAAAGCTTAAAATGCGTTCAGATGGTAATTCCTGATTAACTACGAAGAAGGTAAGGTTTATGAGATTATCACAAATGTTGAATGTGATTGATTCCCATACAGCAGGAGAACCAGCAAGAATTGTTGTTGGTGGAATTCCTGTTTTAAAAGGGAAAACAGTTGCTGAAAAGAAACAATATTTGATTGATCATAAAGATAATTTAAGAAAATCTATCATGCTTGAACCTAGAGGACACAATGCAATGTTTGGAGCATTTTTGATCCCAGCTACAAGTGATGAAGCAGATTTCGGCATTATCTTTATGGATACTGGTGGATATTTAAATATGTGCGGCCATAATACTATTGCTGCAGTTACAGCTATAGTAGAGACTGGAATGGTTGACATAGATGAAGACACCAGGGAAAAAGATGTCACATTAGAAACACCAGCCGGTTTGGTGCATGCAACAGCACATTTAGATTCTCCATATCATGTGAAGAATGTATCGTTTAGAAATGTACCTGCATTTCTATATAAGAAAGATGTAATTGTTGATGTTCCAGATGTTGGTAAAGTAAAAATGGACATTTCATTTGGTGGTAGTTTCTTTGCAATATTAGATATAGAGCAGTTAAATGAAACTATTGATAGTAGTAATGCAGAGAAACTTGATAGCATCGGAATGAAGATCCTAAAGGCTGTTAATGAACAAGTAAAAGTTCAGCATCCTACTTTAGATTATATCAACACGGTTGATCTGGTAGAAATGTACAGCAAGCATCCTCAATCTGAAGATGCAACTATGCAAAATGTAGTAGTTTTTGGTGATGGTCAAGTTGATCGTTCTCCTTGTGGTACAGGTACTAGTGCTAAATTAGCAACTTTATTTGCTAAAGGAGAAATAGGCATTAACGAAAAGTTTGTTTACGAGAGCATCTTAAACACTGAATTTACCGGAAGAGTTATAGAAAAGGTAAGTATTGGTGGTGTTGATGCAATTACACCCGAAATTACAGGTTCAGCATATATCACAGGCTTCAATACACTATTATTCGATCCTAGTGATCCGTTAAGTAATGGTTTCGAATTGAAGTAAGGATGTGATTAAATGAATCTGGTATTAATAATTCAAATAATTTTAGGAATATGTTTAGTATATTTTACAATTATTTGGTTGAAAGATTTAATTAAAAATAAAAATAAGTTAAATGATGGCAATTTACTTTTATCTGGTGTGATAGGTTTTGTTACTAACTTTTTTGACACATTAGGGATTGGTAGCTATGCACCAACTACAATGCTACTAAAACTAACTAAGTATGTGAAGAATGACAAGTTATTGCCAGGTACTTTGACAATTGCTTGTTCAATTCCTGTCTTAACAGAAGCTTTTCTTTATATCAATACTGTAAAAGTAGAAGCAGCAACTTTGCTATCATTAATTATTGCTGCAGCAGTGGGCTCGTTTTTAGGATCTAAGTTTATTTCTCGTATAGATGAAAAGAAAATACAAGTAATGATGGGCTTTGCGTTGATTATAACCGCAATTTTAATGTGTTTATCTAATACCGGTGTTTTAGCAAGCTTAGGTAATGGAAATGTTGCAGTTGGTTTAACAGGATGGAAACTATTTATTGGTATATTAGGTAACTTTATATTAGGTGCTTTGATGACAGCCGGTATCGGCTTATATGCACCTTGTATGGCAATGGTTTACTTACTAGGTTTGTCGCCATTAGTAGCCTTTCCGATAATGATGGCATCCTGCGCAGTTTTAATGCCAGTTGCAAGTAGAGAGTTCATAAAGGATGGTAATTACAATAGAAATGCTACTATTGGAATTACTATCGGTGGTATATTAGGTGTATTTGTCGCAGTTACTCTTGTTAAGAGTATGAGTTTAACTTTACTAACATGGTTAGTCATAATTGTGTTAATCTATACGGCAATTACAATGCTTATGCAAGGATTTAAAAAAGAAGCATAATGTTTGAGGGGCTCTTTATTACATATATTATTGATATGTAATAGAGGCCCTTCGTGTATATATAGTTAGAAAAAGCGAAAGATATGTGATAATTTATGAAAAATAAAAAGAAAATAAGTCTTTTTTCTGGTGTTATGCTAGCTTTGAGTTCGCTAATAGGTTCTGGATGGTTATTTGGTTCAGAACAAGCGGCTAAAGTAGCAGGGCCAGCCGCAATAATATCTTGGATTATTGGGGCAATAATAATGATGGTTATTGCTTTTAACTATGTAGAATTAGGAACAATGTTTCCTGAAAGTGGAGGAATGAGTAGGTTTGCTCAATATAGTCATGGTTCATTTTTAGGTTTTATTGCAGCATGGGGTAATTGGGTTTCTTTGATTACCTTGATTCCGATAGAATCAGTTGCTGCAGTTCAATATATGAGTTCATGGCCATGGTCTTGGGCAAACTGGACAGCTAAATTCTTTCATGGAAGTAGTATAACAACACAAGGATTATTAATGGTGTACTTATTTATGATTGTATTTACACTTATTAATTTTTGGTCCGTTAGAATTTTAACGAGATTTACAAGTTTAATCTCTTTCTTTAAATTGATAGTTCCGACGTTAACTATAATTGTTTTACTAGTTGAGGGATGCCATCCTGGAAATTTTGGTCATAGTGTTTCTACATTTATGCCTTATGGGACAAGTTCGATTTTTGAAGCAACGACTGTTTCTGGAATTATATTATCGTATGATGCATTTCAGACTGTTATAAATATGGGTGGAGAAATGGAGAAACCAGAAAAAAATATTCTACGTGGGATAGTAATTTCTTTAACCATTACCGCTCTAATTTATATCATGTTGCAAGTTACATTTATAAGTAGTGTAGACCCAAGATTGATTGCTAGTGTAGGTTGGAAAGGGATAAGTTTTACATCTCCATTTGCTGATATTGCAATTCTATTGAATTTAAATTGGTTATCCATATTACTATATACAGACGCCTTTGTTTCACCATTTGGAACAGGAGTAGCATTTGTAGCAACATCAGCTCGTACTTTGTCTGCAATGACTAAAAATGGTACAGTTCCTCCAGTTTTAGGAAAGTTAAACAAAAAATACGGTATACCTAGATATGCGATGGCAGCAGATTTAGGCTTAGCGATGATATTAGTCTTTTTCTTTAGAGATTGGAGTAAATTAGCTACAGTTGTATCAATATCAACTTTTATAGCCTACTTAACAGGGCCGGTATCTGCTGTAGCACTTAGAAAACTTCGTCCAAACTTTAAGAGACCATTTAAATCAAATTGGCTATATATTTTAGCTCCAGTTTCTTTTGTACTTACAAGTATGGTTATATACTGGGCAATGTGGCCAACAACTGTAGAAGTAATTTTTGTTGTATTACTAGGACTACCACTTTATTTCTATTATGAATCTAAAAATATGCGAACTACATGGAAAGAACAATTACATGGTGGTTTGTGGATGGTAGTATATTTAATTTTCATCTCACTAATGTCATATTTTGGTAGTAAAGGATATGGTGGGAATAACACGATAAAATATCCAATGGATTTCGTAATAGTTATAATAGGATCATTAATTATTTATGCGTGGGCAGTTGCAAGTAGAATAGATAATCCAGATTTAGATGATGCGGAAAAATTAAATAATACTGTAAAAAGTGAAAATTAAAAATTACATTAAAAAATTTTTATTTATATATATGAGTAGTAGTGTTAAAATGATAGCGTAAACATAATTGATATTAGGAAGTGTATGTAGTTATGAGAAAAGTAGATGCTTTAGGGTTGGAATGTCCTATTCCAGTTGTAAAAACTAAGAAAGCTTTGGAAGAAGAAGATGTTGTTGAAGTTTTGGTAGATAACGATACATCTGTAAAAAACTTAGAAAAAATGGCTAAACAAAAGGAATATGGCTTTAAAGTTGATAAAGAAGAAAATCATTATAAGATAACGATATCTAAAAATAATGATACTAAAACAACAGTTGAAGAAAAACATAAAAATGAAAAAATTATGAAATCAACAATAGAAGATATAACATTCGAATCGCCTAAAGGATATATTGTAGTTATTAACACAGACAGTGTTGGTCATGGTGATGAAAAATTAGGAAAAATTCTTTTAAAGAGTTTCATTTATTCATTAACGGGCCAAGATGTCTTACCAGAATACATTCTCTTATATAATGGTGGAGTAAAGCTAACCGTTGAAGATTCAGATTCTTTCCAAGATTTAAAAGATCTTGAAGAAGCTGGGGTTAAAATTATGTCTTGTGGTATTTGTCTTGACTACTACGATTTGAAAGATAAGATGAGTGTTGGTGAAGTTACAAATATGTTTAGAATTGTAGAATTAATGAGAACTGCAAATAGAGTTGTAAGACCATAATTTAATAATTTAGATAAAAGATGAGAATTTATTTTTTTAAAAGTCTCATCTTTTAGTCTATAAAACATATGCTCGAGGTGACTAGATTTGAAAAAACAACCTTTTACAATGATAGTATTCAATTCTACTCATGCAGCTATAGAGGCTAGTGAGATTTTAAAAAATAATAAGCAGGTTAATAGAATTGTTAATACACCTGGAAAAATTGAGAATGGATGTGGATTAAGTATCTATGTAAATGATACGGATATCGATAAGATTACAGAACCCATTCAAAGTTTTTTGGATGATAAAAAGGTAAAAGCTATTTATAGCGGTGAAAAAGAGGGGCTATCAAGAAGTTATACATTAATTAAGGAGATTTGATGATGGGAATCATATTAGCTACGGCAGGACATGTGGATCATGGTAAAACAACTTTAATAAAGAAATTAACAGGTATAGACACAGATACTACAGAAGAAGAAAAGAAGCGAGGTTTAACAATAAATTTGGGCTTTGCTCGTTTAAAACTTCCAAATAAAAGTACAATTGGAATTGTAGACGTTCCAGGACATGAAAAATTTTTAAAAAATATGCTTTCTGGTTTATCAGGTATAGATGCAGCTTTATTAGTAGTTGATCCTAATGAAGGTGTTATGCCACAAACTATTGAACATGCAAGAATACTATTGCTACTTGGTGTGACTAAGTTCATAGTTGTAATTACTAAAGTAGATACAGTTGATAAAGATATGGTAGAGCTAGTTCATGAGGATATCAAGGAAAGTTTTAGTGGAACACCGATTGAAAAATCTGAGTTCTTTGATGTAGATGCAGTAAGTGGTACAGGAGTAACTGACTTGATTTATGGGATACAAAAATTATGTTCTAGCATCGATAACACTGATATTTCTGGTTATCCCCGTTTGAATATTGATAGATCATTTTCTTTAAAAGGTATTGGAACAGTCGTTACAGGTACTTTACAAGATGGGAATCTATCCTTAGATGACAAGTTGGTCCTATATCCTCAGGAAAAAGAAGTAAATATTAAAAATATTCGTGTATATGAAGGAAATACAACTTCTGCACAATATAGTACAAGAACAGCGTTAAATATTACTTTGCCTTCTGAAACTTTCCATCGCGGTGATGTGCTTGCAACACCAAACACTATAGAAGTTGTTGATAGGATAAATGTAGTATGTGATATTCTTTCGATACCAGATTTGGATTTAAAATTAAATGATAGAGTACGTGTATATATGGGATCTAAAGAAGTTTACGGAAGAATATATCCGTTAGGTAAAAATGAGATTATACCTGGGGAAACAAATTTCTTACAAATAAGATTGGAAGATAATATAGCTGTAAGATATCAAGATAAATTTATTTTAAGAAGTTATTCTCCTATTAAGGTGATAGGTGGAGGAAGAGTATTGGAAATGAATCCTACTAATAAGCGTAGATTTGACTCTGATACACTTAAGCGACTAGAAATAAGATTAGAAAATAAATGTACAGATGTAATTTTAGAATATTTTATCAGCAACAATATAATAACTGTAGATAAAAATCATTTGAGTAAATACTTCAATTATTCAATGGAAAAAGTACAGAATGCGCTAGATGAATTGGTATCAAAAAAACATTTAGCAAAATTTGGTAATGAATACCTGGTAATAGATGTTATAGAGAATAAAAATAAAGAAGTATTGGAATTTTTAGATCAATATCATGGAAAGTATTCACTAAGAAAGGGTATAGCACTTGCCGAAATTAGATCTAAATACTTTAAAGAGTATACTGAAAGTGATTTTGAAAATTTTGTTAATTTCAATATTGAAGAAAAAATTCTGAAAAAAGAAGGTTCTTTGTTATCTAGATTCGAATTTAAAGTTGAATTAAATAATCATCAAAAGAAGAATGTAGATTACTTACTAGGAATTTTAGATAAAGAGCCATTTATTCCACAAAAGATAAATGATGTAGCTAATAGTGAGGAGTTAAAAGAATTAATTTTTATTTCTCCTAATGATTACTTTGTAAATCTAGATAATGAATTTGTTCTAAGTAAAAAAGCATTTTTGAAATTAGAGCAGAAGATTATTGATTATATTAATAAGAACGAAAAATTAAGTTTAGCAGATTATCGTGATATTACTAATTCTAGTAGAAGGTATGCGATGATTGTTCTTGAAAAAATGGATAGCTTAAATATCACCGCAAGAAAAGAAAACTATCGTGTGTTAGGGGATAAGGCAAATGTATTTTGATAATGCTGCTACGACAGTAGTAAAACCTACACAGGTTGCTGAAGCGATGTTCAAGGTAATTAGTAGTCAAAAATATGGGAATCCTTCTAGGGGATCACATGAGTATGCTATTAATTCTTTGAGTGTTGTTAATAAATGTCGACAAAATATTAGAAGATTGTTTGGGTTACGCGAAGAGGATGAAGTGGTATTTACAGCAAATGCGACAGAAGCTCTCAATATAGCTATTAAAGGAACTTTATCTGAAGGAGATCATGTTTTGGCAACTGTACTAGATCATAATTCAGTTTTGCGACCAATATATCAATTAGAAAAAATTGGTGTTGAACATGATTTTATTGGTTTAAAAGATGGAGTTCTGGATTATGAGCAACTAGAAGAAAAAGTGAAATCAAATACTAAAGTTTTGATATGTACTCATGCTTCCAATGTGACAGGAGAATTGCTAGACATTAAGTTGCTAAGTGATTTCTGTAAGAAACATAAACTAACATTTATTCTAGATGCGTCACAAACAGCTGGAGTTATTCCAATTAATATGTTGGAACAAGACATAGATATTCTTTGTTTTACAGGGCATAAGTCCTTATATGGGCCACAAGGAATAGGTGGATTATGTTTCAAAGAGGGAATAGAAATTGATCCTCTAATTACAGGGGGGAGTGGAATAGATTCATTTAATCACTCTCAGCCAAATGTATATCCTGAAAAATTAGAAGCAGGAACGTTAAATGTAGTAGGAATTGCAGGTTTAAATGAAGGTATTGAGTATATTTTAAATAAGGGAATTGAAGATATACGAAAAATAGTAGCTACTAATGTTAATAGATTTATAGATGCACTTGAACAAATGGATAATATCATTCTTTATACACAAAGAAAGCGACCAGTTGCAGGTGTAGTATCTCTAAACATTGGAAATATTGATTCTGAAACTATAAGTGATGTGTTGGTAGAGGATTTTGATATAGCTATTCGTCCAGGGGCTCATTGTGCTCCTTTAGTACATAAAGCTTTAGGAACTGAGAAACAAGGAATTGTAAGATTCTCATTTTCTAGTTTTAATACGATTGAAGAAGTTGACTTTGCGATTAATGCAATCAAAACAATAGTAACAGAGGTAGATTAGATGAATAATTCAGTACAATTAGTTTTAAGGCAGATTCCGTCAGTGAACAAAATTTTGCAAGATTCAGTAATGAAGAGCATGATAGCTGACTATGGAGAGAAACTAGTAAAAATCTCCATAAATTCAGTATTAGGAGAAATAAAATCTAATATTTTAAATGGATTAGTAGATAATATTCCTAATTATAATGATATTGTGAATCAGATAAAAGTTGAAGTTAATAGTAAAGCATTACCATCTTTGAGAAAAGTGATTAATGGTACAGGAATTATTCTCCATACGAATCTTGGCAGAGCATCTTTGCCAGAAAATGTACTAAATCAGATGCAGAGAATAGCTAGTGGGTATTCGAATTTAGAATTTGATTTAGAAACAGGAAAACGTGGGAGTAGGTATGCTCATGTAGCAGGTCTGATAAGTAAAATAACAGATGCCGAAGATGCGGTTGTTGTTAATAATAATGCTGCTGCTGTTATGTTAGTGTTGTCAACCTTAGCTTCTAAGGGCGATGTGGTTATTTCAAGAGGTGAATTAGTAGAAATAGGAGGATCATTTAGAGTGCCTGAAATTATAACAAGTACTGGAGGAAATCTAGTTGAAGTAGGAACTACTAATAAAACTCACCTTAACGATTATGCTGAAAAAATAAATGAAGAGACAACGGCGTTATTAAAAGTGCACACTAGCAATTATAAGGTAATTGGTTTTACAGAAGGAGTATCAACTCAAGAATTACATCAATTAGCTAAAGAAAATAATTTACCTTTAATTGTAGACTTGGGGAGTGGCTTGCTTGTTGATTTAAGTAAGTACATAAATTACAAAGAACCAACAGTTCAAGAAATGGTAAAAAATAGTGATATTGTAACTTTTTCTGGTGATAAATTACTTGGTGGTCCTCAAATTGGAGTAATTGCTGGTAAAAAGAAATATATCGATAAAATAAAGAAGAATCAATTATTGAGAGCTTTACGAGTAGATAAATTAACTTTATCATCGCTAGAAATAATTTTAAGAGAGTATTATTTGAAAGATGAAAAAGAATTGTTGGCATCAATTCCAGTTTTGAAAAAATTGACAGAATCTTCTGATAATTTAGAACAAAAGGCTAAAGATCTTCTAACAATTTTAAAAGCAAACGACAAGTTGAATTTAAAAATTATTGAAGATTATTCTGAAGTTGGTGGAGGAAGTCTTCCAGGTTTAGAGCTGCCAACATACCTAGTTGCTATTAAAGCAGAAGGTGTATCAATTAATAAATTAGAAAGTAGATTAAGAAAAATTGATATTCCAATTATAGGTAGAACTATAAAAGATTACTTCTGTTTAGATTTAAGAACTATTGAAGAAAATGAGTATGAAATAATTAAAGATGAACTTTGTAGGATAACTAGCAATTAACAAGGATGATTATTATGAATAAAACAAAAGAGGAATTAGTCGATGATATCTATGGAAATCTAGAGAAAGTTGTTGATCCAGAATTAGGTATAGATATCGTTAATTTAGGATTAATTTATAACATAGATATCGATGATAATGGCAAGGCAATTGTAACAATGACATTAACAACAATAGGTTGTCCAATTTCAGAGTTACTAGAAGAAGCGATTAGAATGCAAGTTTTAAAAGTTGAAAATATTAATGAATGTGAAATAAATATCGTTTGGGAGCCAGCATGGGATGTCTCAAAAATGAGTAGATTTGCTCGATTAAGTTTAGGAATTCACATTTAGTTAAAGAACTATTAGTTTTTATGAAAACAATTGCAAATGCTCTTGATAGTGATATACTGTACATGTAAGTATGTAATATTCCACATGAGTAATTGAAGGGAGTGGTCCAATATGGAAAAGATTGTGTTACCTCTCAAACAAAGTGTTGGAACAAAAGCTGATCCAATTGTATCAGAAGGCGATGTTGTAAAAAGAGGACAATTAATTGCCCAACCATCTGGACTAGGTGTAAATTTGCATGCTAGTTTAGATGGAACTATTAGCGAAATTACAGATGATGCAATCACTATTATTCCTAATTTGGAACAAAGTGGTGATTACGTTCGCATTCCTGATACAGAGGACAACTTAGAGGCAATTAAAGAAGCTGGTATCGTCGGTTGTGGTGGCGCTGGATTTCCTGCATATGCTAAGTATGGAACAAAGATTCCAGATGGTCATTTGTTTATCAATGCGGCAGAATGTGAACCTATCTTAGGACATAATATTTCACGTATTATTACTGATGCTGAAAAGATTATCAGAGGTATAGAATACGTTAAAGAAATAGTTGGTGCTAAAGATGTTCAAATTGCTATTAAGCATAAGCATACTAATGCAGTTGCTTTATTAGAAGAAGCAATTAGGGGACATAAGGATATTTCATTAGAATTAATGAAAAATAGATATCCTGAAGGCGAAGAACGTGCCATTATCAGAGATTCTAACTTGCATAAATTGCTAAAGACAACTGATTTACCATATGCTGCAAATGCTATTGTAACTAATGTTGAAACTGTCTTCCGCGTAGCAGAGGCTATTGAAGATAGAAAACCAGTTATGACAAAGGATATTACAGTTGGTGGTAGATTGAATGGTGACAACGAAACCGTAGTTGTAAGAAAAGATGTGCCATTAGGAATGTTGGTAAAAGATATTTTAGCTGCATATCCTGATATGGCAGATTATGGTGAATTAATCATGGGTGGACCTTTTACAGGTAAAAGAACCTCTCTTGATTCACCAATTACTAAGGTTTCAGGTGGCATTATTGCAACAATTCCATTCCCTAATGTTAAGGGACAGAAGGTTGGATTGTTAGCATGTGCCTGCAGTGCTACTCCGGCAAGAATGAAAGAAATTGCTGAATCTATGGGTGCAGATGCTGTTGGTGTTGAATGGTGTAAGAACGCTGTGGTAAATGAAAAAACAGGTACAGCTAAATGTCTAAATCCTGGTATTTGTCCAGGACAAGCAGCAACAGTATTGAAACTAAAAGCCAAGGGTGCAGAAGCTCTCCTAATTGGAAATTGTACTGATTGTACTAATACAGTTATGGGAATTGCACCTAAGATGGATATGCCAGTTTATCATGTGACTGATTTTGCACGTAGAGCAACGGGCGAAAGAATTATGAGACACATGTTGCCAGAAAATGACTAATTATCCAAAGTCCAATTAAAAGAGGTGAAAGAGTAATGTCAGATAAAGATAAGAACAAAAACTTAATTATTTGTGGTGGTTGAAACTCTAAGATGGGTCCGGCGGATCTTTATGGTATTTTAGAGAAGTTACCTCAAAAAAAGGATGAAAACCTATTGGTAGGATATAATTCAGATGATGATGCTGCTGTATATATGATTAACGATACTGAAGCAATTATTCAAACTGTCGATTTCTTCCCACCTAACGTTTCCGATCCATATATTTTTGGTAAAATAGCAGCCACAAATGCTGTAAGTGATATCTTTGCGATGGGTGGCGACGTTACTCTAGCACTAAATATTTTAGCCTTTCCAAAGAATGGAGATAAAGACATTTTGTCTAACATTTTGAAAGGTGGACAAGAGGTTGTAAACGCTGCTGGCGGTATAATTGCTGGTGGACATACGATTTCGGATAATAGTGTTAAGTATGGATTATCTGTAACAGGGAAGGTTAAATTAGATGGTCTCATTAAAAATAATACTGTTAATGCAGGGGATCATTTAATTTTAACTAAGCCTTTAGGTGTAGGAATTATAGTTTCAGCATATAATGCTGGTGAAGCAACAGAAGAAAACTTTAAAAAAGCAGTGAAGTCGATGACTACTTTAAATAGAACTGCTTCTGAAGTAATGAGAAAGTACGGTGTTTCTGCTTGTACAGATGTAACCGGCTTTGGATTGCTAGGTCATTTAAAAGAGATGTTAAATGATAAGTTTTCTGCAATTGTTAGTGTAAACAAATTGCCAATCATTGATGGGGCATTTGAGTATGCACAACAATTTTTGACTACTGGTGGAGGTCAAAAGAATAGAGAATATCTAGAAGATAGCATTGATTTCAAGATTGACGATTATGCTATGGAAGAGATTCTTTATGATCCTCAAACATCAGGTGGATTGTTAATAAGTATTTCTGAAGATAAAGCATTATCTTTAGTAAAAGAGTTGCGCGAAAAAGGTGTAACAGCAAATGATATTGGAGTAATTACTGATAAACAGGAATACTCGATTAAAGTTAATTAATATTATTGAGCTCTAAGTTTGTTTAAGATATCTTATCAAGTATTACATGATTTGGTACCAAATAGACTTAGGGCTCTTTTGTTGAGAGGATTATGTAGTATGATTGAGAAGCTAAGAAAGACATGGAAACCAATGCCAGTAACAGTAATTTTAGGGGTATTAGCTGCCTACTATTTTGGAATAACAGGAGCCTTCTGGGCAGTTACTGGTGAATTTACACGTTGGGGAGCATCCCTAATGAAAATGTGTGGTGTAGATATAAGTAAATATAGTTATTTAAAATTAATTCATTATAAAGGAACTATACTTACTAGAGTAGATGGAGTAATGATTTTAGGAATGTTCTTAGGAATGTTTATAGCTGCTGCTTTATCTAATAATATTAAGTTTAGAGTACCACAATCTATGGTACGTGTCTTTCAAGCAATTATAGGTGGTATTATTGCTGGATTTGGTGCACGTCTTGCGATGGGATGTAATTTGGCTGCATTCTTTACAGGATCCCACAATTCTCATTCCATGCATGGATATTTGCAATTTTCATGGGATGTGGAACTTATGTAGGAACAAAGATAATAAGTTTACCGCTTTTCCAAACTAAAATGGTTATGAAAAAGAATAAAAATGGAAAATCTAAATATACTTATCAGGCAAAAAATAGTGATATGAAGAATAAGATTTATATTGCAATAGGATGCTTGTTAGTAATATTACTATTTGTACACTCTTTTAGAATGCAATTAGTACTAGGTATGGCAAGTTTATTTGGTTTACTGTTTGGTTTTCTTCTAGAAAAGGGTCAAATTTGCTTTACATCTGGTTTTAGAGATTTATGGTTAGCTGGTAGAACTAATATGATGCAAGCAATTATTGCAGGTATGGCTATTAGTTCTCTCGGTACATTCAGTTTTATTCTTTTTGGTAGAACTCCACTTATTTTTTGGGTAGGACCTAATGTAGTTATAGGTGGTTTCCTTTTTGGTGTTGGAATTGCAATCGCTGGTGGTTGTGAAACCGGTTGGATGTATAGAGCGATGGAAGGTCAAGTACATTATATGTTAGTAGGTCTTGGAAATGTAATAGGTTCTATTTTATTAGTGTTAGTTTGGAATAAAATAGCTCCTGTTATGGTTTATCCATATCCAAAAGTAAACTTATTGAAAACATTTGGATATACAGGTGGACTAGCAGTTACTTATATCTTATTAGGAATTGCATTCCTATTGACAATTTGGTGGCAAAGATTTTTCTTTAAAAAGAATGAGCAATAATATTTGGAAGGTGCAATTATGAGTAAAAACGTAAATATTGATTATACATTAGATATGTTAGGAGAACCTTGTCCATTTCCAGGAATGGCAAGTATAAAAGCGTACGATAAGATGAAAGATGGGGAAGTAATTGAAATTTTTAGTGACTGTCCTCAATCTATTAATGCTATTCCAGTTGATGCTGAAAATCGAGGACATGAAGTTCTTAGTGTTGATCAAGATGGACCAACATTTAGATATGTAATAAAAGTCAATAGGAAATAATAAAAAGTTGTAGTGTTTGAAGTGCAACAAAAAAGTTAGACAAAAATAAAATATTTTTAAGTAGCTAAGACATGGGTTCGGTAATCAACCGGACTCATGTTTTTTGTTTTATTGGAAATTCGGTCATTATTGTACCAATTGACATACTTGTTAAAGAACTGTGTGAACTGAGAAATATTCTTACACTTCTTTATTTTAGGCTGTGATTCAACTTTAAAAAGATGGGAAAAACTTTCCATTGGAGCGTTATCTAGGCAGTTTCCCTTGCGGGACATACTTTGAATTAAACCTAATGAATCAATCTTTTCACGATAATAGTCTAATTGGTAGTGCCATCCCTGGTCAGAATGGATAATTGGATTAAAGTTATTGGGGAGGTTATCCTCAAGCTGACTTAATGTATCCATAATCAACAGTTTATTTGAGCTTTGGCTAACAGAAGCGGCTAAAACTTCTTTGGTAGCTTGATCTAAAATGACTGACATGTAAGCCCAGGTCGAATCACCTAAACGTACTTGTGAAATATCCGTATGAAGAACAGTAAAAGGAGATGTAGCATCAAATGTTTGGTTTAACAAGTTATCAGCTACCTTACCAACTGTACCTTTATAAGAAGAATAGTAATTATTTTTACGGCGATTATACATAACTGGTTGTACACCTAATTCGTTCATTAAGCGACGTAAAGTAGCTTCAGCCATGTGATATCCAGCTTTCTCAAGAAGTGGCATTATACGGCGATAGCCGTATGTATAAGAACCTCTCCATTTACCTTTTTCCGCTATTTCCTTGATTACCACCTTAACATCAGTATACTTATTATTTTTATTGATGATACGTTTGCGTTCGTCGTAATAAGTTGGTTGCTTCAAGTCAATCGTTTTTAGAAGCTCACCAATCCCATATTGTTCCTTTTTTGGCAAGTTTTGTTGGTCTACCCTGATCTGATCCACAATTATTGTTTTCTCCTTGGCTTTGAGGGTCCGAACAGGGTCAACGATTTTTTTAAGATATCACACTCCATTTTGGCTTGACGTAATTCACTCTTTAGTGCCGCAATTTCATCACTTTCCTTTTTTAAAATTTTACGTGCATCCTTCTTTGTCATTTTTGACATCTTACTTGGCCTACCTTTCTTCTTGGGTTTCAAGGCCTCAGATCCACCTTCCATAAACAACTTCAACCAGATAGATATCTGTGAACACAAAAGATTATGGGAAGCCGCCACTTTGGACATTGAAACATCATTATTTAGGTAGTAGTTTATCACACGAAGTTTAAAATCAACAGTAAATTTACGTTTGAAATGTCGTAATTTCAACCCTTCGGGTCCTTTTAAATTGTATACAGTCCACCATTTTTTTAAGGTATCCTTTGGTAAAGAATACTTATTTTCTAGACATCGTTGTGAACAGCCAGTATCTAAGTATTCTTGAATAAGATCTAATTTGAATTTTTGAGTATATTTAGTCATATGAAAAAAGTACCTCACAATCGCTAGACTTTGTCTAACAATTGTAAGGCACTTCAACAATTCCAAATGTTCAAGTATTACGCCCAGCGGATAGAAATGAAACCTCAGCAGCCTGGAAAGTGGTATTAGAAACCTTAGATAAACCAACAATCTTAGTTTTGAGTCGCCAAAACTTAGATACATTGCCAATTTCAAAAGAAAAAGTTTTTGATGGGGTAGAAAAAGGTGGATATGTAGTTCAAGGAGCTGAAAATGAAGCCGATGGAATTTTGATTGCCACAGGTTCAGAAGTAGGTTTAGCTTTAAAAGCTAAAGAAGAATTACAAAAGAAAGGCAAAGATGTGAGCGTAGTTTCATTACCTAGTTGGGAAAGATTTGAAGCTCAAAGCGAAGAATATAAGAATATGGTCATCCCTCCTGAACTTAAGAAACGTATGACAATTGAAGCAGGTACAACATATGGTTGGGCTAAGTATGCGGGAGATCATGGAGTGATGATAGGAATAGATGAATTTGGAATGTCAGCTCCAAGTGACATAGTCTTAAGAGAGCTAGGAATGAGTGTAGAAAATATTGTCAATAGATACTTGGAATAGTTGATGAAGTAAGTGATAAAAAATTTGATATATTTGAAAAAATGACTAGGATGATATCAAAAAATGATATTCCTAGTCATTTTTATGTGAAATAAAACTGAGATGAGATAAGCCAAAATTCAAATCTTTATCAATGTGTTCTTGAATAAGTTTTTTAGCTCTAGAACCATTGCCTTCTTTAATAGCCTGATATATTTCTTCGTGTTCACTTACGAGTCTAGGTCTTTTTTGTAAAGTTACAGTTATTCTAAAAAGTCTAATTAAAGATTGCATTTGATCTATTATTTGAATTAACTTCTTATTGTGTGTTTCTTCTACAAGGATTTGGTGAAAGAGATAATTAGATTCTAGTCGTATATGTTCATCATCGCTAAACCCATTTTTAACACATTCTTCTAATTTTAATAAACTTTCTTCAGTTATATAAGTTGCACAATATTCGGCAGCGAATCCTTCTAATAGTCCTCTCACTTGAAAAATATCTCTAAAGTCCGTTTCATTCGGAATGTATACATAGTTACCTTTTATTAATCCTTCTTCTCGTAATTTGGTAATCGCAAGTCTAATAGGTGTTCGGCTAACATTTAGTTTTTTTGCAAGTCCTATTTCAGTAATTTTTTCAGAAGGAGTAATCTTTCCTGATAAGATATCATCGCGCAAAGTGTTATAGATATCGTAATATAAATTATCTTTTCTCAAAATAATCCCTCACTAATACTGATTTTTGCTAATTATATCACAAAAAGTATGAAAGATGTATTTTTTTAAATTAAAATAGGCTCTAAAGCAACATTTCATGGAACAATATTCAAGTTAAAGAGTTCATTTTATAAAAATATGTATACATAAATAAAGAAAAGTGATAATATTATCTTGTAATTAAGAAAACGTTTTCTAAAAAAATAAATAATTGAGGTGTTTTAAATGAATAAAGTAGGATTTATTGGTTTAGGAATTATGGGGCGTCCGATGGTAAATAATCTTTTAAAAAACAAATTTGAAGTATATGTCAATGATATTAATGAACAGGCTGTGAAAGAAGCAGTGAAAAATGGTGGTATTGAGGTGTCTATATCTGATATGGCTCAAAAAGTTGATGTCATAATAACAATGCTACCGGCAGCACAGCATGTGTATTCAGTGTTAAGAGGAGAACAAGGAGTTTTTGAAAATGCACATGAAGGCTTAATTCTTGCAGATATGAGTTCGATAGGACCTGTTGATGCAAAAAAGATAGCTGAGGAAGCAAAGAAATATTCTGTATATACTTTAGATGCACCTGTTAGTGGTGGTGAACCTGGTGCTATTAACGGAACACTATCGATTATGGTAGGTGGAGAACAAAAAATCTTAGATGAAGTTATGCCAATATTTAAGAGTATTGGAAAAGATATTGTCTTAGTGGGTAATCACGGGAGTGGAGTAACTGCCAAATTAGCTAATCAAATAATTGTTAATCTAAATATTGCAGCAGTATCCGAAGCGCTAGTTTTATCAGCAAAAGCAGGTATAGATATTGAAAAAATGTATCATGCAATTCGTGGAGGATTAGCAGGAAGTACAGTTTTAGATGCGAAAGTACCATTAATTCTTGATAGGAACTTCAAGCCAGGTGGGACAATAAAAATTAATATGAAAGATATTACAAATGTTATGAGTACTGCTCATGAATTAGATGTCCCATTACCTATGACAAGTCAATTATTAGAAATATTCCATTCTTTAGTAGCTAATGGAGAATTGCTAAGTGATCATGGAAGTATTGTTAAATATTATGAAAAAATTGCTAATGTTGTAGTAAAGAGAGAGGACTAATTTATGATTAATGCTAAAACAATTATAGATAAATTACCAACTATCCCCAGTGAAGAAGATGTAGATGATTTATTAAGAGAAGAGTTAAAAAATTTTAATAGAAAAATAGTAGTACTTGATGATGATCCTACTGGAACACAAACGATAAATAATACGTATGTATTTACACATTGGAGATTACAAGATATAGAAGAAGGATTTTCAGATAGTAGAAATATATTTTATGTTTTAACTAATTCTCGGAGCTTTACTAAAAAACATACAATAGAGGTCCATAGAAAGATTGTAGAAAATGTAAAAGAAATAGCTAAAAAGCAGCATAAAGATTATGTACTTATTAGTAGAGGCGATTCTACTTTAAGAGGACATTATCCAATAGAGACTGAAGTGATGAAAGAAACACTTGAGAAGGATACTGATATAAAAGTAGATGGAGAGGTCATAATTCCATTCTTTAAAGAAGGAGGAAGATTAACTATAAATAATATTCACTATGTAAAAGTTGGTGATGACCTCATACCTGCTGGGGAAACAGAATTTGCAAAGGATAAAACTTTTGGTTATATAGAATCTGATTTAACAAAATGGGTCGAAGAAAAGACAAACAAAAAATATCTTAGTCAAAGTGTAATTACTATTTCAATTGAAGATTTAAGAGAACTTAATATTGATAAGATCGTATCTCAGTTAATGAGAGTTACTAACTTTAATAAAGTAGTTGTTAATGCAACTGAATATGCAGATGTAAAAGTTTTTGTTATTGCATTGATACGTGCTATGAATAAAGGTAAGTACTTTATTTTTAGAAGTGCAGCTGCTTTGACAAAAATTATAGGTGGAATATCAGATAAAGAATTATTAACAAAGAAAGAATTAGTAGCTGACAATAATAACGGTGGTTTGATAATGATTGGTTCACACGTTCAAAAAACCACAGATCAGCTAAAAAAGTTATTAGAATTAGATAATGTTGAGAGTACAGAATTTAATGTTAACTCGGTATTAAATGACGAAGATTTAGCAAATGAGAAACAGAGAATTAATGACTTTATATCTAAAAATATTTTAACTGGAAAATCAGTAGTAGTCTATACTTCTAGAAAAGTTATAGATGTAAAGAATGACAAGGAAAAATCGCTACAACTTTCTGTTAAAATTTCTGAAGCAATTACAGGATTTGTTAAAGAGTTAAAAACTAAACCTGGATTTATTATTGCGAAAGGTGGAATAACCTCAAGTGATATTGGTGTAAAAGGCTTAGGGGTTAATAAAGCCCTAGTGGCAGGACAAATTAAACCTGGAATTCCAGTATGGTATACAGGTAATGAGGCTAAATTTTCTGGAATGCCCTATGTAATTTTTCCTGGAAATGTTGGAGAAATAGATGATTTACGAGATATCGTCTATGAGTTAAGTAATTAAAGATAGGAAGTGATAGTTGTGCCACTAGTTTCAGTTATTTTAGGCGTTGTACTACTACTTATTTTAATGATGCTTTTTAATTTTAGTGCATTTACTTCATTAATTATTTCTTCATTAACAGTTGGAATGCTAGAAGGAATGACACCCTTAGAAGCAACGAAGGCTGTTGAAAAAGGACTGGGAAATTCTGCTGGGTCTTTAATGTTAGTTATAATATTTGGAGCAGCAGTTGGAAAATTACTTACCGATACTGGTGGAGCACAAAGGATTGCAGAGACGATGGTTAATAAGTTTGGTGAAAAGCATGTCCAATTAGCTTCTGTAATAACGTCGATTATTGTAGGAATTGCAATGTTTTTTGAAACTGGAATTGTAGTTTTAATTCCATTAGTATTTTCGATAGCCGTAGTTGCAGGAGTTCCTGTCTTATATGTGGGATTACCTGTTATTGCTGCTTTAATAACAATGCATGGGTTTGTACCACCACATCCAGGAGCTACTGCGGTCGCAGAAATTTTCAAAGCTAATATAGGAATGACGTTAGCTTTAGGAATATTGGTAGCTATACCGTCCATTTTTTTGGCAGGTGTGGTTTACACAAGATTATTAAGACGATTTGCTCCGAAAGGTTTTTTAAACATTAGAATACCTAAAAAGTTATATACGCAAAAACTATTTAGGGAAGAAGAATTACCAAGTTTTACTAGAAGTATAGTTATAGCAATTATGCCAATTTGTTTTATTTTATTAAAAACGATAATCGATATTATTACACCTAATTCTAAAATTAGAATAATTACGGATTTTCTAGGTTCAGCAGGACCAGCATTATTTATTACTTTTCTTATTGCTTCGATAGTGTTAGGAATTACGAAAGGTAAAAAAGTAAAAGATATTGGAAATATTTTGCAAGAATCGACAGCAAATATAGCAATGATATTACTGATTATTGCAGGTGGTGGAGCATTCAAAGAAGTTTTAATAGAAAGTCATATTGATAAATACGTTTCTGGTTTAATGGCTAATATGCCACTATCTCCATTGTTATTAACGTGGGTGATTGCTCTAGTATTGAGAATATCTTTGGGATCGGCTACTGTTGCAAGTATGACAGCAGCAAGTATAGCTGCTCCGTTAGTTCATGTAGCACATATTAGTCCAGAACTAATGACTTTAGCTGCTGGAGCTGGAAGCATAGGACTATCTCATGTGAATGATGCTGGATTTTGGATTGTTAAAGAGTATTTCAATATGTCTATGAAGAAAACATTTTCTACATGGACTGTATTAACAACTATAATTGCAGTAGTAGGATTACTAGGCGTACTAGTTTTAGATATTTTTCTATAAAAGATGTAAAAATTCTCTTAGATATAGATAGGTCTTCTAAGAGAATTTTTTTGTAGCATTTTAGGATATAATATAAGCACAAGGTGATGATAATGAGAGAATTTAATAATGAAGAACCAGAATTAAAAACTAAAAAGGCTACTACTTTCCTGAAAAAAGAAGAAGTTTCTTCAAGTGTGTCAAAACTTATAGATCAAGGTATCAAAGAGAATAGAGAACTATTAGAATGGTTGAAGGATAAATAAAGAATGTTTATATAGCAACAAAATAAAGAGGTATTACTATGAATAAAAGAGAAGAGATAATCAGTTTATGGTTTGAAATGTGGTTACAAAAGAAAGATCTAGGAATTCTTAAGATATTTTCAGAGAATGCTACATATATTGAAAGTTGGGGACCAAGATATGATAGTTCTAAAAAAATTAAACTTTGGTTTGATGAGTGGAATAGTCGTGGAACTGTTATTAAATGGGATATTAATCAGTTTTTTCACAAGGAAAATCAAACAATAGTTGAATGGTACTTTGAATGTCAAATGGAAGCAGAAGAGGCTACAGCATTTGACGGAATGTCTCTAATAGAGTGGACAGATGATAATAAAATAAAGTTTCTTAAGGAATTTGGCTGCAACATTAATAATTACGATCCATATAAGTCTGGAAATGTCCCCAAATTTAAAGATGTAGAAATTAGCTGGTTTTAGTTATGTAATATATGACTTATGTATATTCTACGGAAGATGCAAGCTGAATCATTAGTAGTTTTCCCTGAAGGCATAGGTATTATTCCATATATGACGCCAGGAACAAATGAAATTGGTGAAGCAACTGCAGCCAAGATGAGTGAATTTAAAGTAGTTATGTGGCCACACCATGGTATTTTCGCTGTTGGTTCAGATCCTGATGAAACATTTGGATTGATTGAAACAGTTGAAAAAGCTGCATTAATCTTTACAACAATTCAGGCTCAGGGCGGTAATATTTTACAAGATATCACAGATGAAGAACTTAAAGAATTAGCACAAGCATTTGGTGTAACAGCTAATAGCAAGTTTTTGAAATAAGGATATAGAAAGTAAGGTATGATTCTAGAAAAGCTAGGACATACCTTATTTTTCTCAGTTTGAATAATATCACCATTAACTAATCCTAATTCTTTAGTGAGAATAATACCAACACTGTTGCCAATATTTCTAACTTTAATTTGTTTCATGGAAATCACCTCAAACTAATTATAAAGTTATAACTGGAGAGATAAATATCCTTATAAGTGCAAAAAAGCCCCAAAATGAATTGAGGCTAAATGTAGTATTTATAATTACTTTAAGTTATGGTTGGTAAATTTTGTTATGTTTCCAATACTTTGTCCATTAACAATGTTGGCTTTAAAACTAATATTGTCACCACTTCTAAGCAAGTTAGCTTTGGCAAAATCATTAGTATCGATGGTGTAAACAACTTGACTATCTTTAAGAGTAAACATTACTTTGTTTTTATTGGATACTATTGCTACTCTATCTACTGTTCCTGTAATCTGCTTTAGGTTACTATTAGGTGTATTTGATGCTTTAGCTCCACTGTTTACTAATGCTTGTCTAAAATCATCTAGGGCACTAATTGGGGAGGTGCCTGTTCCGTAAATAGATTGGTCTTCGGCATCGAGGTAATAATATCCTCTGATTGCGTGTGTTTTATCTAAAATAGTCATGATCCATGTTGGTCGTCCATCCACGTTATATAGGATAGGCATATTGGCCGTCCATTGTTGAGCTTTGTAATTTTGGTTAGCATTACTCTTAGCACCAGAACTATCCATAATTCCATTAGCTTTGTAATAAGTTAATTCACCTGTACGAGCATTAATCATGGAATAACCTAAAGCAGAATCAGATTTAGTATTAGGGTTAGTAAAGTCTGTGAAGTAGCTAATGGTTCCATTTTCGTTGAATATTGAAGTTACGCCGTCTTCTGGGCCATTATTAGTTGGTTCTTCCATATCTGTTTTACCTAAGAAACGATTCCAAAATCCGTGCTTGTAACTACCATAATTACTGTTTATTTCTGCTGCAACATCTGAAGTGATACCTTCATCAACAAATTTTGGCAAATTAGATAATTTGTATGTTTTAGTTTTTCCTGTAATAGCGTCCATAACAATGACTCTTAGTTTTTTGTAGTTGATTCTGTGACTTAGGAATTCAGATTTATATACTGTTTCTACCCAATAAGGATTTCCATTATTGTCAATTTCTAGCTGTGCACCGCCATCACCTAATTTCAACCATTGTGGATTATTTCGATATAGTTGTCTTTCGGCATCTCTTTTGAAATAGGCACTTGTAGTATATTTGTACGGTTTTTTGATAAATTTTGGTGTCGCATTTTGACTCGTTGCATCAATCATAAAATATCCAGGAATATTTTTTGCCTTCATCATCGCAAAGAATCCTTGGTATTCAACGGGGACAGTATAGACTGCTTTACCATGAATATATTGTGCTTGGACAGTTCCGGCAATTTTGTAGTATTGACTATTTGGTAAATCAGAAACAGCTTTTCTTACTCGATTTAAAACGGTTTTAGGTGCTAAGGCTACAGGAGTTTCACCGCGTTTAAATGTTGGAGCTTGTTTGGAACTGACTTTTTTTACCGAAATTGAATTATAAGTTGGCTTAACTGATAGTATTGAATGTAATTCACCGCCAACTGCTATCAAAAGTATAACCATAACTACTGATAATCCAATTGAAAAAGATTTATTAACCCATAATTTTCCTCGGCGAATATCATCATCAAAATTTCCAATAAATAGATTTAAAATTAAGAAAATTCCACCGAAAATGGCATTTCCTAGTAACAATGAGAGTAAGTTTCTCGATGGGAGTAAGAAATATACAAAAATAAAAATTAATAATATTTCTAGTAATAAAATACTTAATGATATTAATATTTGCTTTTTATTTCTTAAAAATATCGACTTACATATAAAAATTATGATAGCTAAGAGACTGTACATTAAGGTCATAACTAACATGATTTGACAACCCCTTTAATAAAGATTAGTTAATTAATTATATCATACTATCAGTATCCATATTGTTAAGTGATTAAATACATAAACGTTATTGAAATATCATAAATAGTTTATAATTACATTAGGTAGCAAAGAAGGGTTGTGGAAATAATGAATATAATCACCACAAATGAGAATAAAAAAATAGCAGATAAAATTTGGGATAAAAATGATGCGTTAGACGATTTAAGCGATGAAGAACTAGATCTTTTGGGAGAAGTCATGTCTTCAATAGAAAGACCTGTCGATCCAGAAGTTATTTCAGATGATAGTCAAAATTCGGAAGTTCCATACATGAGACTTTTAAAGAGAGATGAATAGTCTATAACTAAATACAAAAAAATGGAAGGCGAAAATAGCCCTCCATTTCTTTAAAAAGAATTTTTAGTAAAAAAAACAAAAATAAAAGGTAGGTAAAACCTTTAATAACTTGATTATAGCATAATAATTTAAAATGTTAAAGATAAATCTTAACTACATCTCAATCCTACAACTCTTTTAAATGTTTCAAAATTTTCCGATTATCTTTAGTTTCAAGTTCCTTGATAATATGTAGGTATGTTTCTTGAGTAGTTGTAACATTAGCATGTCCCAATCTTCGCGATACACTCAAAACTGATACACCTTGGAATAATAGTAGCGATGCATGTGTGTGTCGTAATCCATGTATGGAAATTGTAGGAATGTTGGCATGCCGACATAAGGTTGCCAGTCTGCTGTTGACGGTAGAGTTGAAAATTTTTTGATCCTGATTAACGAAAATAGGTTGATCGGGGTCTTTTTCTTTTGTTAATTTTTTGAAAGCTTTTAAAGTACTATCATCAACGAAAATTTTCCGATTGGAGCTTTTATTTTTGGTGGGTTGAAAGCCATAATCTTTGAACTTGTAGTTCCAAGATTTATTAATGTTTATTTGTTGATTTTCATAGTCAAAGTCAGCAGGTGTTAGGGCCAACGCTTCGGCAAATCTCAGACCAGTTTTGCTAATTAGATAGATAAACCAATCCCAATTTACTTCGGAAGATAAGTTCAATTCAGATAATAAAGCCTGTAGTTCATCCATATTTAAAAATTTCTTCTTTTTCTTTCTTTTTTGATTTCCTTTAATAATAGCCTTTCTTGTAGGATTAACTCTAATTATCCCATCTTCATATGCGTCTACAAGACATGGTTTTAGATGATGATGGAAATCGAGCGTTGTTTCACGTTCGTGATTTTCGGCAAATTTATTTAAAAGTAATTGATAGTTTTTACGATCAATTTGATGTAAATGTAAGTCAGGACAAAGTTCTTTAACGTGTTTATGAGCAAGTTCATATTTTATCAATGTCGCATGACGTACGGCACCTTTCTTATATAGTTCAATCCATTCTTTATAGTATTTATGGAATAATTTTGTACTTTTTCTTGGCACTAGCCATCACCTCTTTAATTATTTAGCTGAATTAAATATATCAGTAGTTTATTTTTGATTGAATATTAAGTATCTCTAGGATATTTTCTGAGTAATATAATTAAATTACAAAAAAGTTGTTGAAATTTTAGAAAACTAAGATATAATAAAATATATTAGGTAATATAGTTAAATTACTGAAAAATCTAAAATAGATAAGGAGTTGAAAATAGTATGAAATTGAATGAATTGGTAAAAATCGAAAGTGGAATTAATTCAGTTCGCGTAAAGGATCAAAATTATACGCTATATACCATAGAAGATGTTAATTATGACTTAGGGCATGGCGAAGATTATCAACATGATAAAGCTAGTGGTAAAAGTATTACAGCAAGGGGAGATGTTGTGATAAACACTGTAAGTAATCTAGCAAGTGTTGTTCATTCTAGAAATGCTGGTAAGATGCTTAATCAAATTTTTCTTCGTTTAAATATCCTTGATGAGAATACACTAGACCCTTGGTATTTATGCTATCTATTAAATAAGTCCGAATACATTAGATACCAGGAAGCTGCTATTATGGATGGATCTGTTATTAGAAAGCTAACTAAAGCTAATCTTGAAGACTTAGAGATTAATCTGCCGGGAATAGCTGACCAAAAGAAGATGGGAGAAGCTTACAAAGAGATTATGAAAAAGTATACATTAGCTATGGAGAAAGCGGAGTTAGAAAGAGAGCTGTACTTACAAATGTTAGGGGAAAAAGATTTAAACAACAGAGAGGCGGTTTAATATGGATAAGGATTTAGAAGAAAGATTAGCAGCTAAAGATAGCTATATCACTATTCATGACTTTTATATGTTAATGGCATTTTATCAATCAATTTCACAAAAAGTTTTACGAAAATTTGATAAAGATGGCAGCATTTTAAAAGTACAGAAAAAGTATGAAGAAAGTAGGGAGACTGTTCAGGATGCTCAATTCGTAATAGCGCCACAAGATACATATTACCATCATTACCAAATGTATAAGGCCAATAAATTTGAATATGTTGAACTCGTAAAATCCCTATATAATATAGAAGAAAAAAATCCAAAATTAAAAAATATCTTCCAAGATGTTAGGGGAAGTACTTCAAGTTTGCCGAGTGAAACTGCTTTTGAAAAGATAGATTCACGTAATGAAGTAAGTTTTGAAGAAAATTTAGAGATAATTAAACGAAGCAGTGGTGCTAAAGATAATTACGATTATACTTCGAAAAATATCCGTAAGTTGATTACTAAGTTAGTTGGAAGTAAAAAAGAAGGAGTATCAATTTATGATCCAGCTTTAGGAACTGCAAGTTTATTATTAGGCATAAATCAAGCTGCACTCAAAGAGAATAGATACTATGGTCAAGATATCAGTACTCAAGCGGTAAAGACAGCCATTATGAACGCAATAGTTAATGATATAGCTGAGGATAAATTTGAATTTAAGAATGAAAATACATTGGCTAATAACTGGGAATTTGGCAAGGTTGATATAGTAGTGTCTGATCCACCTATAAATATAAAATGGAATGTTGATAGAAATTTAAGTCAAGATAGACGTTACCGAGATTATGGTGAGATGCCTAACAAAGCTGATTGGGGATTCATTTTAGATGGAATAGATAAATTATCAGACAATGGCATGATGGTTGTGTCAGTTGTTCAAGGTACGCTGTTTAGAGGAGCCAAAGAATACAATATTAGACGTAAACTTCTAGAAGATGGAAAGATTAGGGCGGTAATTCAGTTGCCAGGGAATACGAAACTTTCGACAACAATCGCAACTTGCTTATTAGTGCTTAGAAAATCATCAGAAGATAAAGATGTCTTCTTTATTAATGCAAGCCAAGAATATGAGAAAAAGGGCTTGGAAAATATTCTAACAGAAGCTAATGTCGATAAAATTGTAGATACTTTCAATGAAAAGAAAGAAGTACAGAGATTCTCTCATATGGCTAGCTATGAAGAAATTGAGAAAAACGACTTTAACCTATCAGTAGCACGTTATGTAAATCAGTATAAATTTAAAGAGAAATTGGATTATCAAGAAGAAATAAAGAATCTTGAAAAGTTAGATGAAAAACTAAGTCAAACTGATGTTGCATTGAAGAATTTGATGGGTGATTTAGGTTTGGTGGAAATTAATGACCAAAAATAAAGGAGGATGAAAATGATCAATCTAGGGAAAATAGAAAAAATAATTAAAAAATTAGAGTTAATATTGGCAGGAGTGATGTTACCCACAATGATAATATTTGTCTTTCTTGAACTAGATAGGCTAATGACAGGAACTGAAACAGACTATGGGTATTTGGCAATAACAATGATAATGACGTTACTACTGGGAACCTTAGAAGTTCAATTTTCAATGAAAGAAGAAATTAAAGAGTTAAAAATGGAACTCAAAAATATTAATAAGTAAATTCTTGAATTTGCCAATTTAGATATAGGAGAAATTAGAAAATTTGTGCAAATAGTAGATTTCTTAGATTAAAAACTAAATTTTTGCATAAATTAGAAAATTGGTCCTGTGTCTAGAATGGAAAATTGGAGAAAAAGGAGAAAAAAGAAGATGAAGTTATTTAATAAAAGTCATTCTAAGAATAGTGAGTGGTATTTTCCAGGTGGTAAAGACTTACAAATGGAATCTGGATCTAATGCGAGTTTAGAAATGTTTAAGGATAATCCTTTAGACTCTTTAGCTAGAGAAATATGTCAAAATTCGTTAGATGCTGGGATAGAGGGTAGTAATAAGCCTGTTCGAGTAGAATTTACAAGTTTCAAGGTTAAAGCTGAAAATATTCCAGGATATTTGGAGTTAAGATATGAAATTATAGATAAGGCAATGAAACAATGGCCTAATGAACAAAAGACAATGTCTATGCTAAGAAAAATGGATAGACTTTTAAAACAAAAATATGTCAATGTTTTAAAAATTAGTGATTATAACACTACTGGTTTACGAAAAGAAAATTGGAAATCATTAATTGAACAAGTTGGTTCATCTGTAAAGAAAGATTCATCATCAGCCGGATCATTTGGTATTGGTAAAGGGGCACCATTTGCTGTTAGTGATTTACGAATGGTACTATATAGTACTTTGGCTGATGAAGGTATTAAGTCCATTGGTGTAATGAAGTTTGTATCTTATAAAGATAAGCTTAATGGGGAAACTATAATTACCCAAGGGACAGGATATTATGGGGAAAATGGGAGTAAGAAGCCAATTTCAAAAGATTTTGGATTAGGAGGAGAAATATCTAGAACTGAAAAGGGAACAGATATCTATATTATTGGTTTTAATCAAGAATTGATGGAGAACTGGACTAAAGAAATAACATATTCTTTAGCAAATAACTTCTTGTTTTCTTTCTATACTAATAAATTAGAAGTAGTTATTGATAATAAATATATGCTTGACTACAGTAAGATGAACAAGATTATTGAAGAAATTCGTAATGATAAGAAATTACTAAGGAAATATGAGTATTTACCAGGTTATTATGATGTTTTACAAGATGAAGATCATAAAGAATTTAATTTAACTGGATTCAAAGAATATGGTATTAAGGATGGGGAAGCAATACTTTATACTTCAAATAAGGGCAATGTAAATCGTAGAGTATTAATGACAAGAAATGCAGGTATGAAGATAAAAGATCTAAATAGAATCAGTTCTATTATTAAGTTTTCTGGAATATTTTATGCTCATGGGAAAAATATCAATAGAATACTTAAACAACTAGAAAATCCTAATCATAATGATTGGTCCAAGGATAGATCTGAAACACCTAAAAAAGATGGAAGATTCTTGAAAGATATGAATAGATTCATAAAGGAAACTATCAAAGATACATATACTGAAAAAGTAGCTGATGAAGTTGATGCATATGGGGTTAGTGATTTTCTTCCAGAGGATATAAATTCGATAAGACTGTCAAATAAAAAAGTCAAAGATAAAGGTCATAAAAAAGTAGCTATTGAGATCGAAAAAATAAATACAAAGTCTAAAGTAGCTAGAGTTAGAGAAAATAATCATATTACTGGTGGCGATGATAAAGGCGTTACTAAAGGTGGAGTAGGCCAAGGAGATAGTTTTGGTACAGCTTATGATGGAAGAGGACATAGAGGTGGATCTAGTACAGGAAATAATTTTGGTTATGGCGATAGACCCGGAGAAAATGGACCTAATGACAATGATGATATGTTTATAAAAAATAGAAATAGTCAAAAAAAGATAACTAATGTGAAATATAGATGCATAGAAGTTGATCATCAAAATGGAATGTATAGGCTAATGGTAAAACCTGACAAGAGTTTAAGCAATGTGCGTATTGATTTAGATGTTATTGGTGATTCAGGTAAAAAAGATACTGTTCAGATAACAAAGGCGACCTATCGAGGAAAACAATTAAATATAGGATATTCAAATGTATATATCCAATCTTTACTTGCAGGATCTTGGCAGCCTATCATGATAAAACTTAATGGAAATACACGTTTGAAATTGGAGGTAGAAATTTATGCGAATATCTGACAGTATTTATCCTTATCCAGTATTATCAGTAGATGATGAAGATTATATTCAAGATTCAGAATTTGATATCGAGTTTACTAGTGTTGCAGCTACACCATTTAAAAATGCAGTTGTAAAATGTAGATTTATTTTACATGATCACAATTTAGAAAGATTAATAAGTTTAGGTAAAGCAGGATTGTATTTACGTGTAGAAAATAGTCTTACTGCATATCGCAAACTATATGAGTTAGAACCTGGGAAATATACGTTTGAATTAGAAATAGATCCTAAATATATGAGAAAAAAAGTAGAGGTAACAGGCTTACTTTTAGCAAAACAAAATATTACAGATTTTATTAGTGATACTATCAATACTGACCTATATGGAAAAGATTATGTATTTCCTGATTTAAATACTGGGGATCCATTAGCTGTTGCATTTACTACTAATGTTGTTGTAAATGACGAAGATAGTTTTAAAAGTGTATCTTCAATTATGAAGGTAGCCAAATCAAAAAAGGAGTATATGGTAGTAGATCCGGATGGAGAAATTATATACGTGTACTTGCCAGAAACATTATATGAACAATATATTAGATACCAATCTGTACCAGATATAGCTTTATCAATAGTAATATTACCGGCACTTATACAGGTTTTAAGTTATATGGTATTAAATCGAGGTAATGATATTGATGAACAAAAATGGTATATGGTAATTGAGAAGAAAATAAGGAGTTTAGATAAGGATATTAATGACTTATTTAATGAAAAAATTTCACCATTAGAATTAGCACAGATGATCTTAGAAAATCCAGTAGAGAGATCATTTAATGAAATAAAGGGGATTGTTGGAATTGAAGATTAAGGCGAAAACATGTGATGAGAATTTTTTAGAGGAAATAAAACGAAATTTTGATACTAAATATATAAACTTGTATCGTAATTTTGATAAGAAGGGTATTCAAGAATTATTCAATAATGAGTTAGTGTATGATATAGAACATGAATTTGAATACTTAGAATTATTTGACCCTAAATCTTTTAGGGATTTATTTACAAATAATATAAAAAAAACGTATGAGTCATTGAAATTTTTAACACCTGTTCAAGCATCTAGAGAAGAATTTTGGTTCACAATGATTAATACTATTTATTTAGATTATTTATTAAGTTATTTAAAGACAGTATCAAATCGTAAGGATTTTGATCAAAAAATTAAAAATAGTATTTTTTACAATACTTCAATTACTAAGGCTCAAACAATGCAAAGAATATCTCGTTATTGGTGGTTGGGATATAAGACTTATGATGAAAAAAACGTTTCAAATCCATATTGGTTGACAGAGTATTTCTTTGAATATGATGGATCTAGTAAAATTATTTCATTCTTTTCTAGTAATTTAACTAACAATAAGGATATTGCTTTAGGAATAATCGAAGGTATTAAAAATAAAGATGATAAGATAATAAATAACAGATGGACATATCTTACCATGAATAAATATTTTAATGCGATGGGTGGCGTTAGAATTATAGATATTATGACTAGAGAAGAAATCAAAAAGGAAACAACGAAATATATTGATAGTATTATAGAAAATCCAGAATTGTTATCAGTAGAGGATCGAAAGAGAATAATAAAAAATTAGTAGCATGATATAATTTATTAAAAATAAGATACTATTAATTTTTAGATATATGATTAGTCGGAGGAGAAAGTATGGCTATTACGGAGTATGAAGATAAAATTAGGAATATTGTAGAGAATTTAGACAAAGAAGAATTTATCTTTGAATTTTTAAGTGTTTATAGCAAAATTGCAAAATCTACAATTACTAAATTACGCAAAGGAACTAATAATTTATCTAAGGTGCCTGGTGAATACCATTTAAAAAATAAATTATATTTTAAACAAGTTTCAGGAGATACATTACAAGCTTTTACTGACTTGGTTAGTAAAATATCTCAACAAAACGTAAATCCAAGATACATTGTGGTAACTGACTTTAAAAACTTAATTGCAAGGGACACAAAAACTCAAGAAACAATAGATATTGATTTTAAGAAGTTGCCAAGAAACTTTGAATTTTTCTTGGCTTGGAATGGTATTGAAAAAGCTGATTTTGAAAGAGAAAATCCAGCTGATTTAAAGGCTGCTGAGAGATTTGCAAAGTTGTATGATACATTGTTAAAAGACAACGTTCGTATGTTGTTCTGTGAATAACTGCCCGTTGACGTAAGGAAATTTTCTCAACCATGCAGGTGTATCTTTCGGTCTAATTTTAGTATCTAAAAATTCGAATAACTCTTGAATTCGGCAGTTTAAATCACTGCCGTCTTCTTTTGTCATGCCCTTAATTGTATTAGTAAAAATATCTTTTTCAAACACTCCTGTATCTTCTGCAAATAAACAAAAGAGTAATCGAATTAAAAATAAATTTAGTCCATGTCTGGATATGCGCTCGTTGTCTTTTCAAAGAAGTCAAGAAGCCTAGTCATAGAAGCGGGAGAGCTAATTGGTTGGGATAAGGTAAATCCTGATATTTTAGGTTCAATGTTACAAGCAGTTGCTAGTGAAGATAAGCGTAGTCATTTGGGTATGCACTACACTTCTGTACCTAATATCATGAAAGTAATTAATCCGTTATTTTTAGATGATTTGCATGAAGAATTTGAAAAAGCAAAAGGTAATGAAACTAAATTAAATAATTTGTTGGAACGTATGCGTAAGATGAAATTCATGGATCCAGCATGTGGTTCAGGTAATTTTTTGATTATTACATATAAAGAACTCAGACGCTTGGAAATGGATATCTTTGAGGAATTAGGTAAGTTAAACAATAGTACTATGTATGTACCAACTATTGATTTGGGTCAATTTTATGGTATTGAACTTGAAGACTTTGCAGTTGATGTAACTAGACTATCTTTGTATATTGCAGATCATCAAATGAACTTGGAATTAAAACGACGTTATGGTGATTATTTGCGTGAAACTTTGCCTTTACATAAAGTTGGCGATATTAGATGTGGCAATGCTCTAAGACTTGATTGGAATGAAATCCTACCACATGAAAAAGATGATGAAGTTTACTTGTTTGGTAATCCACCATATTTAGGGGCAAGGGAACAAAATAAAGAACAGAAAAAAGATATGGAGTATATTTTAGGAACGGCAAAGGGATTTAAGAATTTAGATTATATTAGTAGTTGGTTTTATTTAGCAACTAAATATATATATAAGAGTAATGCAGAATTTGCATTTGTTACAACAAATTCAATTTGTCAAGGCATTCAAGTGGGGATTTTATGGCCTAAATTACTAGATAAAATAGAGATTTCTTTTGCATATACATCTTTTAAATGGAATAATAACGCTAAAAATAATGCAGGAGTAACGGTAGTAATTATTGGTTGTCGTAATTTCAATACAGGTGAAAAGCATTTATTTACGGGGAATATAGTACAAAAAGTGCAAAAAATATCTCCATACTTAGCTGAGGGGGATAGTAGGGTAATTTTTTCTACAAATAGTCCTTTAAACGGATTACCTAAGATAGTATTTGGAAGTATGCCGAATGATCAAGGAAATTTCATATTAAATGATAATATCTACGAGGATATACCAGATAATGAAAAAATATTTTACAAGAGATTTATAGGAAGTTCTGAATTTATTAATGCTAAAAAACGATATTGCTTATGGTTATATGGTATAGATAAAAGTAAGTATGAGAAAATAACTTTTATAACAGATAGAATTAGTAAAGTAAGAAAATATAGAAATAACAGTCGTAGAAAAGCAACGCAAAAATTAGCACTTAAACCTCAACTTTTTGGAGAAATACGATGGAAAAATAGTAATGCAATTATTGTTCCCCGTGTTTCTTCTAAAAATCGTATATATGTACCAATGGGAATAGTAGACGCAAGTACCATTATTTCTGATTCTGCTATGGCTATCTATGACGCACCACTTTGGTTGTTAGGGTTACTTGAATCACGTATGCATATGGTTTGGTTAAGAAATGTTGGTGGTAAATTAAAGACAGATTATCGTTACTCTGCTGGACTTGTCTACAATACTTTCCCAGTTCCAGAGCTTTCTACACGTCGTAAGAATGAGATTGAAGAATTGATTGGAAATATTTTGGATATTCGAGAAGAAGAAGGTGGAACTTTAGCTGAATTATATGGTTCGCCATTAGCCGCTAAGAATCCAAAGCCAATGAATCCAAGATTATTAGAAGCACATAAAGAACTAGATAAGGTTGTCGATAGAGCGTATAAGTCAACTGATTTTAAAGATGATAATGAACGTTTGGCATTGTTATTAAACATGTATAGTGAAATGGTCAATAAAAAGGGGTAAGGAAATATGAGTAATAACATAGAAGTAAATTATCATACAACTGGGAAAAGTACTGTTACTAATAAATTAGGCATGCGCCAGATGCAAGAAAGAGTATATGCAAAGCGAAATTCTAAATATTTGTTAGTTAAAGCTCCACCTGCTTCTGGTAAATCACGTGCCTTAATGTTTGTTGCCTTAGATAAGTTAGCTAATCAAGGAATTAAAAAAGTAATTGTAGCCGTTCCAGAACGTTCAATTGGAAGTTCATTTAAAAATACAGAATTAGTTAAATATGGTTTTTATGAAGATTGGATAATTGATCCATATTATGATTTAACATCTGCTGGAACTAGTGATAGCAAGGTACAGAGACTAATCAAATTTATGGAAGATACAGAAGCTAAAGTAGCTATTTGTACTCATTCAACTTTGCGAAATACTTATCAAAAAATTGATAGTGATAGAAAATTCGATAATACTCTAATTGCTATTGATGAATTTCATCATGTATCAGCAGAGGATAATTCTGTTTTGGGTGGAGCACTAAAAAATATTATGCATAATTCCAATGCACACATTTTAGCAATGACTGGTTCATATTTCAGAGGGGATTCTGCACCAATTTTAACAGAAGAAGATGAGCGTGAATTTGATAAAGTTAATTATTCATACTATGAACAATTGGATGGATACAAGTATTTGAAGTCATTTGGGATAGATTACAAATTCTACCAAGGTCGCTATACAGATGCAATTGGAGAAGCGATGGATTTAGATAAGAAAATGATAATCCATATCCCTAATGTTAATTCTGCTGAATCAACTAAAGATAAATATGACGAGGTTGATCATATTTTTGATGCAATTGGTGAAATTGAAAAGAAAGATGAAGAAACAGGTATCTACTTTGTTAGACGAAAAACTGATGGAAAACTTTTGAAGGTAGCGGATTTAGTTAATGAAGATGGTCGTGAAAAGATCCAGGCAACTTTAAGAAAAATCAAAGATGCTGATGATTTAGATATTATTATTGCTCTTGGTATGGCAAAAGAAGGTTTCGACTGGCCATGGGCTGAATATGCCTTAACTATTGGATATCGAGGATCATTGACAGAAATTGTACAAATCATAGGTCGTGTTACTCGTGATAGTGAAAATAAGACACATTCACAATTTGTTAACCTGATTTCACAACCTGATGCAGACAATGAAGATGTTACTTACGCAGTAAATACGATTATTAAAGCTATTACTGCTTCATTATTGATGGAACAAGTTTTATCACCTGAAATAAAATTAAAATCTAAAGGAAGTAAGATTGATACTACAGATAAAAATAATGATGATGTGGTATTTATTAAAGGTTTAAAAGAACCACCAACTCAAAAGGCTAAGGATATCATTGAAAATGATCTGCCTGATTTAAAAGCAGCTATTTTACAAGATAGACAAGTTCAACAAGCTATTGCGACTCAAGAAGATACAGAATATGTAAATAAAGTGCTTATTCCTAAAGTAATTATGCAACAAGAATTAGAATTGGATGATGAGGAACTTGAATCTGTAAGGCAACATTTAGTGGCTGATATGGTGGTTAGTCAAAGTCAAAATAAGACTTCTAAGGGAGAAAATGGTGATAATAACAAATTCTTGAGTATGGCAAATAGGTTGGTTGATGTAGAAAAGTTGGATATCAATATGATTGACAAGATTAATCCATTCCAAAGAGCTTATGAAATCATGTCTACTAATATCAATAGTAGTACTTTGCGTATCCTGCAAAGAGAAATTGATTCCAAGAAATATAATTTTAGTGAAGATGAGTTAAGGATAATTTACCCTCAAATTTTGAAGTTCATTTCAGAAAATAATGGTAAATTACCAGATAAGGGTTCAGATGATGAAATGGAAAGAAAGTATGCATATGCATTGATTAAGTTAAAAACTATGAAGGAAGAAAAGGAACGTTTAGAAAATGCCTAAAAGTATAGATGAAATTTTAAATGATCCACAGTTAAATGAAATCCTGGATAGATTAGAGACTAATAAAAAGAGTAAAAAGGTATTAAATATTGATCCTGACATTAAAAAATTCATGGAAATTGTGGAGTGGGTTAAGGAAAATGGACATGAACCTGTAGCTGCTGAATATGGTAGCAATGAAAGAAAACTTTATAGTCGGTTAAAGGGGATTAAGAAGAGACATAGCGACGAGGAGTTGGTCGAATATGATCCGGAGCATCTATTAATAAAAGAAGTAATACCTGAATATAAGACGTTAAAAGATAAGATAGATTTAAATAAAAAGTACGATACACTAGATGATATCTTGAATGATGATTTGGGAATATTTGATGAATTAGAGATAGATAAAGACTTAGAGAATAAGTTACATGATACAAGTAAGCTCAAACGTAAAATAACAGTTTCTACTTCAAATAGAGCTAGGCCAAAGAAAATAGCTAACTTTGCTCCTTATGAAAGAATGTTTAAGAAGATTCAAGCTGACTTAGCTAGTGGGAGAAGAAAGTTAGTTAGATTTAAGAATTATGAAATTGAAGAAGATAGATTTTATGTATTACGTGGGCAGTTAATCTATATCGACGCAATTGGCGATACTTTTGATGCTAATAACAACGATCGTTATAAGAAAAAAGATGCTAGAGTGCATATTATCTATGAAAATGGAACTGAAAGTATGTCTTTACGTAATGGTCTGGCAGCTTCATTGTATGGTAGTAGTAAGGAAAGTAATGTTAAAGGCATGATGGTTACTGATCGTTTAGACAGTGAAGTAGAAATAAAAAATGATGATATTGTAACAGGTTACATTTATGTGTTAAAATCATTGAGTAATAATTCACAAATTTCAAGTATTAAGAATTTATACAAAATAGGTTTTACTACTGGAAGTATTGAGAAGAGAATTGCTAATGCTGAGAATGAATCCACGTATTTATATGCTCCTGTAAAGGAAGTCATGCAATTTAAAGTTATCAATTTGAAGGCTGAAAGTTTAGAAACTGCAATTCATCATGCTTTGGCTCAATATCAATTAGATGTTGATATTTTAGGCCCTAATGGTAGAAAAATTAAACCTAAAGAATGGTTTGTGGTAGATTTAGATACTATTTCAGAAATAGTTAATGAAATAGTGGCTAAACTCCAAATTGGATAAAATAAAAAAGAAGTAGCTCCTATTCCTTAGTTTTTGAGGAGTAGGAGCTTTTTTGCAGGGGAAGATAGAAAATGATAAATGTATTAAGTAGTGAAGAAAGAGAAAAGATACTTGATACAATGACAGATTTTCAGATAGATGTCATTATGAATCATGTTATGTATAGAGTAAAATCAGAATTATTGACAGCTAGTTTTTGGAAAGGAATTCATTGGGAGCTGTTGGGTGTAAACTATGATCGTCTTTACAGAAAAAAGTTAAACCAAAGAAAGTATAAGCCATCGCTTTACTGTGAATGTGGAAGATCATTGAAATATCAATATGTAGTTAAATCTAAGGAAACTGGAGAAATCTTAGAACTTGGTAAGGAATGTTTCACTCAACGAACAGGTATTCCTGAAAGAATAGCAGAGGAAATATACAATAGTAGGAACAAAATAAATATCTTTCAAGATGAAATACTTAGTGCATATAAATTTAGGAAAAGATTTCCTATAGAACTCTATAATGAAATTCATCTTAATAAAGTAGATGATAAGGGGTCTCCTTATTATAACAAGAAAATATTAGACTTTAAAAAAGCAAATTTACCACTTTTCCATAGAGATCAAGATAAACTTGAAAATGATTTAATAGAGTATAAAGTTAGAAAAAGACAACTCAAAAGGCTATTAGGTGTGAATTTTGAAGTAGAGTATACTGAAAATTATGTCTATTTAATTAAGTATATGGAAAATAGAATTTTAAATGATAGAAAACTTAATCAAGGTGAGCGTAAAAAGCTTATTCAAGATTTATATAAGATTAGTAAAGCAGTAAATGAGAGTATTAGTACTGACTTTGCTAAGTTAACAGCTAATAAAAGAAATTTAATAACAGTTGAGTATATAGATCCACTCAATGTTAAAATTAAAAATTTTAATTTGTCATACAAAGAAGCATTAAGTGAATCTAGAAATATTGCTAGAAAAATAATGGACTATGCAAATGGTAAAAAAATAGAGAAAAACACAAAAATAAAACAAGTAACTAATAAACAAGTAAATACCAATAACACATCAAATGTAAGACTAGATCATGGGTTAAATGGTATTAAAAAAGATACAAGTAAAAAAAGTGAAGTAGATATATTACTGGAAAAAGAAGAAGAAAAAATAGTTGAATTAAATGCATTACAGATTCAAATTTATGGAAAAGATGCTGTTCAATTTCATCGAAATATGAAGAAAATACGTTCGACAAAAGAAATTGGTAAAAGTATAAATGAGATAAATAAAAAATATGAAGAATATACAAAAATAAAGAAAAAGTATATGGACTTGATAGAAATATATTCCAAATCTTACCCAGCACTTATTAATAGATTAAATGAAATTAGTGATGAAGGGTTTATATTATCTAATAATATAGAAGATGGGTATATTAAGATGCTAGATAAGTACAATGGGTTACCCAAAATAAGTGAGGAAGAAAATAAGCTAGTTAAATATTTTATGCTGAAACACAAAGTAAATATCCCCGGTAAGGGTATAAAGCAAGGTTATTCTTTGTCAGCTTCATTGAAAAAGTTTAAGCAAGTAAAAGATGTAGAAGTTAAGAAAATATTATTAGAATATTTAGTTTTAAAAGTGGAGCTTACTAAAGAAATTATAAGATTTAGACAACAAAACATGCGAGATATTTATTTTAGAGCAAATGAAATAATTTCTAAGTATGACGCTTATTCCTATAATAAAAATAATAATATTGAATTACATGATATTATTTTTTTGATTAGTAGCAGTGCAGGTAATATAGATAGCACTGATATAAGATTAAGCGAAGATGTTGAATTTTTAAAACATAAATTAGAGTCGATTATAGCTAAATCAGAACAAAAGGGCTTAATTAACGGAATCTTAAATGAGTTAGTTAAAATGTATGAAAGATCAGGGACAACTACTAGGGATATTTTAAATATTCTTAATAAAATAGTAGAAAGAGAATCAACATTTTATTATGGTGCAATCTATAATTCAGTCGATACATGGAAACAGGAATTTATAGATTTTTTGTATAAGGTAAATTATTATTATATAGGAAACAAGCTTCCAAATGATTTTTTGAATGTTGATAAGAAAATCCTAAATAAGAATTTAGAGTTTTTGGTATTTATAGATGAAGTAGTGAAACCTAGATTAGAGACAGTGACAGTGTCTAAACAAGAATTTAAAATGAGTAGATCGAAGTTGATTAAAAGAGTTAAGAAGATATATGGGGGAAGTGTAAGAAGTGAGAAAAATAGTACAGAAAAATATTTATATAGAATAAGAAAGAATATAAGTATAATGAATGTGTTATCTAGTTATGGATATACTAAAAGAAAACTACATACGGAAGTATTATTAGCAGAACGTTTAATGATACAGAATAAGAAAGTAGAAATGATTAGAAAGGTTTTAGAAAAGTATTCACAAAGAAATTCTGATGATTTTAAACGAGAAATTAGATCATTACCAATTTCTAATGATCTGAAGAAACGAATAATCTTCTTTGAGAAAAATAAAAAAGATATTTTAGAGCTTCAAGATGTTTTTAAGAGTAAAATAAGAAATTAACCTACAAATAAGCTGGTGATAAAATGAAAAAACTAACCATATCATTATTAGCATTAATAACAATTCTTTCCTGTGGAGCTACTACTGTCAGTGCAGCAAGATTTCGAACCTATCGTTATCATACACCGCACGTGAGAAGAACACCAAGATACCGAATTCGCAAATCAGAGTATTCTTATAGCCATAAGATGAGTTCTGATCATAGTAGTTATAGTCATCATGATAATATGTCGAGTTATCATAGTAGTAGCTATTCTAATACAGGGTCGACTGCGACATTTACTGGATCACAGACAGATGATATTTTGAATAATCAGATTTCTAAGAAAAAATATCGCAATGACTACTATCGTCAAAGTATTATTACAAATCCTTGGATCTGGGCGATGTTGATCAACCATCACGCTAGATATCGTCACAATGAGGAATATACTAGGGGCTATAATGCAGGTTTTGAAGCTGGTCAACAAGATAAAAAAGAGGGAACGACTGCGCATCAAACATTATCTAGCGATGAAAGTGCACAACATACTAGATACTATCTTCGTGGATATAAGGAAGGATATCGTGACGGAATAAATAGATAATCATTTGAAGGAAGAAATTAACTAACTTCATGTGGTACATAACTAAGGCTTCAAAAACTATTAGACAATAGGAGTGATCAACATGGAAGATTTAGCAAGTTGTGTAGGTTGTATTTTCTATATTATTTTAGGATTATTTGGTCTAGCTTTATTATTCTTTAGTTTAGTTCAAATATCGTTGTAAAAATACCTTGTATAACAAAACAAAATCCGTCCAATGAACGCGAAAATTCATTGAACGGATTTATTTTTATATTAATCTATTCAGCTTCTCCAGCATGTTCTTGATCGATATCAATATGACGAACTGAGTAGCCGAGATAGAATAGTACACCGATTCCGAGCCAGATAAAGTAACTAATCCAAGCTGGTAGGGTGATGTTTAACATTAAAACAACACACACAATGATTGATAGGATTGGTAGGACATTTCCAAACGGAACTTTAAATGGACGTGGTAAGTCTGGTTGTTGTTTGCGTAATAAAATTACGGCTAAAGAGATTAGACTGAAGACTGCCAGAGAACCAACGTTAGCAATTAAAGCTAAGTTTCTCATGTCCATAAATCCAGCAAGGATAGCTGCTAGAAGTCCATTTAACCATAATGCACGGTTAGGACTGTGACTCTTTGAATTTAGGTGAGATAGTTGTCGAGGTAAAAATCCTCCACGACTCATCGCCATTGTAATATTAGCACCGGCGTAAACAAAGGCAAGTACCACAGCCATGATACCTAAGATGGCTCCGGCTGATACGATTTGAGCAGTCAAAGTGTGTCCTTTTGCTAATAATACAAATGCCATAGCTTCGGCAACATTAAGATCCTTGTAAGGAACCACCCCTGTCATTACTAGACTAACTGCTACATACAAGGCAGTTGAAACTACAAGTGAAATGATAATAGCACGAGGTAAGTTGCGTTGAACATTCTTAGCATCTTCGGCTGAAGTAGCTAGGGCATCAAAACCAAGAAAGGTGAAGAAAACGGTTGATGCTCCAACCATGATCCCACGACCACCGTATGAGAAGAAAGGATGCCAGTGAGCAGGGCGTATATGTTTAACACTAACAATGATGAACAAGAAAATCACAGTTAGTTTGATAATAACTAAGATGTTATTAAATAATTTACTCTCACTAGTTCCCTTCGTTAATACAAGGGTGATAAATAAAATCATGATGATCGCAGGTAGATTCATAATTCCTCCTGCAGATGGTGCAGCTAGGAAAATCTTAGGTAAATGCACTCCAAATTCAGCTAAGAATGAGTGAACATAACCTGTCCATCCATTTGCAACTGTAGCGGTTGTAGTAATGTAAACTCCTAATAGAGTCCAACCAGCAAAGAAGGCCATAACCTGTCCAATCGTAACCCAAGCGTAAATATAGGCACTTCCGGAATTAGGGATAGTGGTTGAAAGTTCAGAATAACAAAGTCCAATCAAGCCACTAGCGATTGCGGCTACTAGAAAAGAGAAGATAACCGCTGGACCGGCAGTAGTTGCGGCTACAATACCAGTTAAAACTAAGATCCCAGTTCCAATCATCGCACCAATTCCCAGAATGGAAAGATCAAAAAGACCTAAAGAACGCTCGTCTTCCGACTTAATGCTGGCGTTTTTCAATACTTTGTTAACGTCAATTTTATTTTTCATAGTTTAGGCCGCCTCCTTTCCGGGCTAAAGGAGCAGGGCTTAACCTTTATAGGGTGTGAATGGTAGGTCTAAACTATCTGCAACAGCCTTGGAAGTAAGGTCTCCTTGGTGTGTATTAATTCCTGTAAGGATTGTGTTGTTTTCAGCAGCTGCTTTATCAATACCTTTATTAGCAATTTCAATTGCATAGTGTACTGTTGCGCTGGAAAGTGCTTCTGTAGCTGTCTTTGGAACAGCACCAGGCATGTTAGCAACTGTGTAATGAATAACATCATGTGTTACATAGATTGGATCTTCGTGAGTTGTTGCTCTTACTGTTGTTTCGAAGATACCACCTTGGTCGATAGGAATATCAACGATAACAGAACCTGGTTTCATGTTCTTAACCATTTCTTCTGTAACTAATTTTGGTGCCTTAGCTCCTGGAATTAGAACAGCACCAACTACTAAGTCAGCTTCTTCAACAGCTTTCTTAATGTTAGCAGTATTAGACATTAAAGTTTGAATCTTTCCATCGAAAATGTTGTCGATTTCGGCTAAGCGTTGAGCATTAATATCAAGAATTGTAACTTGTGCGCCCATACCAACAGCGATCTTAGCAGCGTTGAAACCTACAGTACCACCACCGATAATAGCAACTTTACCGCGATGTACACCGGAAACACCACTCAAAAGAATACCTTTGCCACCATGTGCTTGTTCTAAGAAATGAGATCCAACTTGGATTGACATACGGCCAGCGATTTCACTCATAGGGAAGAGAAGTGGAAGTCCGCCGCCTCTACCAACCATTGTTTCGTATGCTACCCCTGTAACCTTCTTTTCGATTAAGGCTTCTGTTAATGGTTTATCTGCGGCCAAGTGAAGATAAGTATAGATGATTTGGCCTGGTTTGAAGTATTGGTATTCATTTTCCAAAGGTTCTTTAACTTTGATGACCATTTCTGTGTCCCATGCTTCTTCTGCTGAACCTATCTTTGCACCAGCAGCGATGTATTCTTTATCTGGAAAACCGGAGCCAACCCCAGCTCCTTTTTCGACAATTACTGAATGGCCTGCATGAACTAAGCTTGCTACAGCACTTGGAGTAGCACCAACACGTTCTTCTTGCTTCTTGATTTCTTTAGGTACACCGATTAACATAATAGGATACTCCTTTCCAAATAATGAATAAATATTCAAATGATTTCTCGTTTTTTGTTGATAGCGCTTTCAACTTAATGCAAGAATAACACTTAAAAAGATAAATATCAACCCTAAAATTCAAAGTTTGTGAAATCTAATTTGCCTTTAATTAGCGTGTTTTGGGAGTTTTTTCACAAAGTTGATTTTATCCTGTTATTTATAAATCAACATTAGAGTGATTATTAGAGAATAAGAAAATATACATTAAATATATAATTAGTTTGCGGTTAGATTTAGCTAAGTAAATAAATTTAAAATATATTGGACGGGATATTTAAAGAAATTTAAAAAAGATAGAATATTAAATTATTAAAAAAATAGATAAATAAAGCAACCTTGATTTAATAATCTCATTATTTTTTAAGGCTGAGTAGAGGGAAATGTAGATGCTGGTCACTTTTTGCTTATCTAAAAAATAAAATAGCACCTTATTTTTACCACAATATTACAATATAGGTAAAGATAAGATGCCTTTTCACTAATATTTTAAACAGTTTCGCCATTAATTTTAAAAGTTATTTCAGGAAATTCTTTATCTGCATCTTTGCCTTCTAAGAATTCAAGTGCTTCACGTCTAATTTTACTTAGATCGACTCCCTGAGCTTTAGCAGCGAAGACACAGCCACAGTAACATTGACGATAAACATCATATTCATGACACATTTCAACTGAACGTTGATAACCACCATTTTTCTTGAAATCACTAGGTAGATAGTGAGTAGTATATAAACTTTGTACCTCTAAGCCAACTTGGTTGATAACTTGGGAATTTTTATGTGGACTGATTGTCAATGCACTTCCAAAGTAATCAAACCCCAATTCTACAGCTTTTTGAGCTACTTTATCTAGGCGATAGTCATAACATACACGACAACGTGCGCCACCTTCGACTTCTTTTTCTAGTCCACGAACTTTCTCAAAGTATTCTTGTGGTTCATAAGGGGCGGAGATAAATCTAACATTATTGCCAGTATTTTCATTAAAATCATGAATGAATTTTTGTTGAACGTATTTTCTGCGTTGATATTCAGCGCGTGGATGAATATTAGAATTAGCATAGTAGACTGTAACATCAGCAAATTTGGTTAAATATTCAAGCGTATATGTACTACATGGGGCACAACAACTATGTAAAAGAATACGTGGGCGAGTGTCAGCTTCTTCCCATTTCTTAACCATTTTTTGCATGACTTTGTCGTAATTAATCTTTTGATTTTTATTCATCTTAGCAAGAATTTCTTCTACATCTATCATTTGACTCATCTCGATTCTATAACGAACTCAAATACTATAATACCAGTCGATAAGTGAGATTTAAACCCTAAAAATCGCAGTTTAAACTAATTTTCTTGACGCAAATCAGCATAGTATTTATCAATGTAAGCTTTATAACTAACAGCCATAATAATATTATGCAGCATGCGTTGATATTCGGTATGTTCGTTCCCCACTTCATCTAATTCAGATTTCAAACCAAACACATAAGGGAGAACATTTTCCAATTCTGCCACAAAATAATCATAAGCAACTTTTGTTGAGTAAGTTTGTCTTTGTAATTCAATTGCTGCTTTTAAATCGCTAAGTTGCATCACATTTTTGGCAACAGCAATAAAAAATAATTCTGCAATTTGATCAGCTGCATAACGTTTTTTTACAGGACGGCGAATTAACTTATGTTTAACATAATTACTAATCATTGAACTAGTTAGCTTTACATCGCCTAAAATTTCAAGCCTTTCGCTGATGTATGCAGTAGTTTGGTCTAAATATAATTCAACTTCAGGTAAATCATCATACCTTGGTAGTTTAAAATTTTGAACACTTTGGCTTATTTTAAATTCTCTATTCATAAATCAATACCTCGCTGTCCCCAGTATATAGGCAAAAACATAATTTATCAATAAAAAACTTATTATCAGTTTTTCAAAAACCGTTGACAATGTTTTTAATATTTTGTAAGCTTAATGGGAATTCTATAAATTAAGTAGGTAATAAATTATGAAGAAAATAATTACAGATTCAGCAGCAAATTTAAATGTAACTACATTGAATGGTATTGAATATCAGAATGTAGGTTTAACTTTAGTTTGTGGGGACAAAGTATTTTTAGATGGTGCTGATTTTGATCAAGCAGAATTCGATAAGTTTATCGAAAACAGTTCGACAGAAATAAAATCTTCTTGTCCTAGTGTTGAAAGTTACTTGGCAGCAATAGGGGATGCTGATGAAGTATATATTTTTACAATTTCAAGTGCGCTTTCGGGTTCGTATAATACTGCGCAAACAGCTAAAAAAATGATTCTAGAGGAAGATTCAAATAGAAAGATACACGTCTTTGATACAAAAGCAGCAGGTCCAGCAGAACGTATGGCAGCTGTTAAAGCTAGTGAATTATTGAATGAAGAGATAGATTTTTCTGAAGTAGTAGCACAAGTTCAAGCTTATATTGACCATTTGAAGATCTTTTTTAGCTTACAATCATTAACGAATTTAGCAAATAATGGTCGAATAAATAAAACTGTTGCGAAACTTGCAGGAGTTTTAAAAATTAATGTGCTAGGTTGGGCGAACGAAGAAGGAAAGATTGAACAACTAGGAAAAGCACGTGGAGCTAAACGAGCATATCAATCTTTGGTAGATATATTAGTTAAGCATAATTTTAATAGTAAAAAAGTGGTAATTGATCACGCAAACAATGAAAAAGGAGCATTAGCTTTGAAGGACTTAATTCAAGCAAAATATCCTAATTGTCAGATAGAAATTGGAATTTGTACAGCACTATGTAGCTTTTACGCGGAAAAAGGTGGTTTAATGGTTGGCTGTACTGTGAATGATGGTTAAAAATAAAATTTATTAATAAGAATTCCTCATCCTTTTGGGTGGGGATTTTTATTTGGAAAACTCTGTAAAATAAAGCTTTTCTATAATATTATAAAAGAGATACATAAGAGTAATGCTACATTAACTTTGGATACAATTCTAAATAATAAAGCTATTTATAGGAGAAAATAAAATGATAAGAGAATTTCAGATATCAGACACCCAGCTAGTTATGCAGTTATGGCTTGCAGGAAATGAAGATGCTCATTCTTTTGTTGCTAAAGAGTATTGGCAAGCTAATTTTGAAGAAGTGGAAAAACAATTATTGAAAGCTGATATTTTTGTTTATGATTTAAATGGAGAAATAAAGGGATTTATTGGACTGATGGATGAATATATTGCAGGGATTTTTGTTGATAAAACGTATCGTTCTCAAGGTATTGGAAGGCAACTTTTGGAATATGTAAAACAATTGCACAGTACATTGTCATTAAATGTGTATCAAAAGAATGAACGTGCATTAAGATTTTATCGTAAAAATGGGTTTACTATTGTTTCTAAGCAGAATGATGAACATACAGGGGAAATTGAATTTACGATGGTTTTGAATAAAAATAAAGTCGAATAAATTCTATTTTTTAGCGAGAAAATTTTTGAATTGCGTATACTATTATTAGCACTGAAAAATGGGGGATAAATTATGAGTACAGTAAATATGAAAAAATTAAAGAATCTAACTCAATATAATTTTACTGCAACTTTTATTAAAGCAGATGTAATTGTTCGTGAAAGAAAATCAAGTAGCTTAAAAAATATATATCCAACTGTATTGTTAAAGAATGTATGTTTAGCGGATACTGGAGAATTAATCGCTAAGTATTATTGGTTGGGATATGGAAAAAGTCTAGCTAAACTTGGAAGGTTAACATCAGGTACGCAATTAAAATTTGAAGCAAGGCCAGACATTAATGTTTTAGGAAATAAGAATAATGGAGATATTGCATCTTTAATTGCATGGCCAAAAAACTTTCGAAGGTTAGATAAAGCCTATCAATATCAAGCTATTCCGGAAGATAGTCATCAATTAGCGGGATGTATATTATCTGGTAAACAACAAGAATATAATGAATCTGAACAATGGTATCTGGATCAATATAAGTTATGGCGAGAAGAAAATGGAGATGAATTAGATACTATTGTGGAAGATATACCAGCAATAGATAGTTATCAAGATATAAAAGTGGAAGATGTTTTAGATGATAAATTAGAAAAGTATGCTGCCATAAGATCAGAAGAATTATCAGATAGTGAAAACAGAAAATACGTAATAATTGACAGAGAGACAAAGAAAATTCTGGATGATAATAATAGTTTGGGATATCTAAAAGTTAAAGATGCTTATGAAAGTTATGAACATCGCCTAATCAATGCTAAAGAACGTTATCGAAAACGTCGTGCATTAAGCTGGTTATTGAATCATGCTGATTTTGATAAGAAATTATTGGAAACTTATGTTGAGATAACTGATAAAGGCCAATGGGAAGGTTATATCAGTTTTGATAAAAATTTAGTTGAAGATTTGTTGTTGCAAGAAAATCATACTCATTTAGAATTTACTTCTAAAGATTTGCTTGAAGTTTGGTACAAAGGATAAAAGAAAGAGACACAAGAAGACCCTAACTCAATTGAAAGTTAGGGTCTTTTAATTAACTATTAATAATTATTTGTTAACAGCATCTTTCAAGCCTTTACCTGGTTTGAATGCAGGAACTTTAGATGCTGGAATTTCGATTTCTTTACCTGTTTGAGGGTTACGACCCTTGCGAGCTGCACGTTCACGTACTTCGAAGTTACCAAAGCCGATGATTTGTACTTTCTTACCATCTACTAAAGCTTCTTTAACTGTTTCTGTGAATGCTGAAACAGCTGCTTCTGCTTCTTTCTTAGTTGTACCCATCTTTTCTGCGATAGCTTCTACTAATTCGTTCTTGTTCATTAATAATCACTCCCAATAAATATAGGTATTAGGGCTATAAAACCTTAATCTTCTGTAATTGTACTATATTCAAATGTGTTTTTGCAAGGGCTTTATAAAAAAATTACAAGAATCTAGAAATTAAAAAGTAAAAATTAAGTAAATTTTATCAATTATCTTTTATATAGGGCTTTTTATCACATTAATATGAATAAATTATGAAGTTAAATTTTATTTATAATGAACAAATGATTAAAGAATAATTGTTTATTAATTAAAAATATGTTAATATAAAAAATAACTTTTAGAAGAAGGAGATGAAGTGCATGGAAAAGTTGCTAGGTGAAAAACGCCGCTACAAGCTTTATAAAGCTAAATCTAAGTGGGTGGTGTCAGCGATTATTACTATTTCTGGAGTTACATTTTTAGTGACAAGTCCAGTTTCTAACGCTCAAGCCGATACCGTTAATGGTAGTGAAAGTGTAAAAACAGAAGCTACTCAGGCATCAAGTTCGAGTGTGCAGAATAATGCGACAGCTCAAACAACTGTTACAACCAATAGTAATAGTTCTAACAATGTTTCTAATGTTCAAACTGATACCGTAAAAGAAGCAGCAACGAGCAATGTTGATTCAGTAGCTAGTCAAAATCAAGCTACAACAGCTCAACAGGCTAAAACTACTGCTGATACTGCTGATCAGACAGTACCACCAACAACCTATAAAGACCATGTCAAAGGAAATGTTCAAACTGCATGGGATAATGGCTATAAAGGACAAGGTATGGTGGTTGCTGTTATTGATTCTGGTGCTGATACAAACCATAAAGATTTCTCTAAAGCTCCTGAATCTCCAGCAATTTCTAAGGAAGATGCTGACAAGAAGATTAGCGAGCTAGGCTACGGGAAATATGCTTCAGAGAAATTCCCATTTGTGTACAATTATGCGAGTCGGGATAACAACTGGATTAAAGACGATGGTCCGGGTGCATCAGAACACGGACAACATGTTGCTGGTATCATCGGAGCTGATGGTCAACCTAATGGGGATGAGCATTATGCAGTAGGGGTAGCTCCTGAAACACAATTAATGATGATGCGAGTATTTAATGATCAATTTGCTGATGAAAATACTGACGATATTGCCCAAGCTATTTATGATGCTGTCAAATTAGGTGCTAACGTAATTCAAATGTCTCTAGGTCAAGGGGTAGCAGCTGCTAATTTAAATGACGTAGAACAAAAAGCGGTTGAATATGCAACTCAACATGGTGTATTCGTCTCCATTTCAGCTTCTAACAATGGTAATTCGGCAAGTGTTACTGGTGAAGAAGTTCCTTATAAACCAGGTGGAGCAGACGGAAACTTTGAACCATTCTCTAGTAGTACGGTAGCTAATCCAGGTGCATCGCGCAATGCAATGACAGTTGCAGCTGAAAACTCGGTTGTAGGTGCTGGTGATGACATGGCAGACTTCTCTTCTTGGGGTCCTTTACAAGATTTCACTTTGAAACCAGATGTATCAGCTCCTGGGGTTAGTGTAACTTCAACAGGGAACGATAATCGTTACAATACTATGAGTGGAACTTCTATGGCTGGTCCATTTAATGCCGGGGTTGCAGCTTTAGTAATGCAAAGATTAAAAGCTACTACTAACTTAAATGGAGCAGATTTAGTTCAAGCTACTAAAGCTTTAATCATGAATACAGCTAAACCAATGACGCAACAAGGATATGACACTCCAGTTTCTCCTAGACGTCAAGGTGCTGGTGAAATTGATGCAGGTGCTGCAACAGAATCTCCAGTATATGTTGTGGCAGCAGATGGCACAAGCTCTGTATCTTTGAGAAAAGTTGGAGATTCAACTCAATTTGCACTAACATTTAAGAACTTATCCGATAAAGATCAAACATATACTTTTGATGATTTTGGTGGTGGATTAACTGAAGTGCGCGATGCTGATACAGGAACTTTCCACGATGTTTATCTAGCAGGAGCACATGTCTATGGAGATAAGACAGTAACCGTTAAAGCTGGACAAAGCGCAACTTATAATTTCACATTATCTTTAACAGGTTTGAAAGAAAATCAATTAGTTGAAGGTTGGTTAAGATTTGTAGGAAATGATGGTCAAAATCAACTAGTAGTTCCATATCTTGCATATTATGGTGATATGACAAGTGAAGATGTATTTGACAAAGCTGCTAATCAAGAAGGTACAGTCTATGGTGGTAACTACTTTGTTAATAAAGATAACTATCCAAGAGGGGTAGCTGATGAAGATTCCTTAAAGGCTTTAGTAAATCTTGAAGGTAATTATAATTGGCAACAAGTTGCTAAATTATACCAAGATGGAAAAGTTGCATTCTCACCAAATGCTGATGGTAAGAGTGACTTATTAAAACCATATGCCTTTGTTAAACAAAATCTAAAGGATCTTAAAGTTGAAGTATTAGATAAGAATGGAAAAGTTGTTCGTGTAGTTGCAGATGAACAAGGTCTGGATAAGTCTTACTATGAAAGTGGAGTTAATAAAGACGTAACTTTATCAGTTTCAATGCGTAATAATCCAAATACTTTGGCTTGGGATGGAAAAGTATACGATGATAAGACCGGTGAAATGGTAAATGCAGCAGATGGTGAATATACATATCGTTATGTTGCTACTTTGTATAATGATGGTGCAAACAAGGTTCAAACAGCTGATTATCCAGTAGTTATCGACACAACAGCTCCAGTATTATCAAATGTTAAATATGATGTTGCAACACATACTTTAAGCTTTGATTATAAAGATACAGGATCTGGCTTTACAGATTATTCTTATGCAGTAGTTAAAGTCAATGATAAGACATTTGGCTATAAGTTAAATGATGGCAAGAATTCGAAGTTCTTAGATGCTACTAAAACATCAGGAACATTCAAAGCTGTATTAGATAGTGATACTTTAGCAGCACTAACTGCAGCAAAGAATGCTTTATCAGTTGCAGTTAGCGATGTAGCTGATAATACTTCAACAGTAACCTTATTGGTAAATGGAAATAATGATGCAACAACTAGAGTATCTGTTTGGAATGCAACTAACGGATTAGAACTCGATCAAAGTTCTCCAGATTATCAAGCAGCAACTTCAACTTATAACTTACGTGGAAATGCAACATCTGATTTCTATTACAATGGTGCATTAGTTCAAGTTGATGACAATGGTAATTTTGTGGTTCCTGTAAGTACGAATACTAATAAAGTAATCTTTACATCAGATGTAGCTGGTAAAGATGTAGTATATACATTGAATACAGCAACTCCTAAAGCTGTTTTTGCATGGCAAGTAAATAATACTGTTAAGGAAAACTTTGGTATTGTTTTAGATACAGTCGTAAGTAACAACAAGGATGATGTAGTCGTACAAGCAGCGGTTACTAAGGGGGATAATGTTGAAGCTTATGCACGTGATTACTTTACAGGTGTAGTATATAAAGCAGATGTAAAAGATGGATTAGCAACGTTCCATGTAAAGGTAACTAACAGAAGTGGTAGAACTGTATTATTAGGATGGACAGAAGTTGTAGGACCAACATTTAATGATGTTCAAAGAACTTCTGCAAATGGTGTTTATTTGGGTGTTGATACAGATCCAGAGAATCCTACGCCAGCACCAGCCTTTACAAATGTGGAACAACTAGGAACAAATATTGTTCAAGAAAATGCTGATTCTGCTACAATTGGTAATCCAGGAGATTTACCAGGACACAGTCTAAAGGATCTAACAACACGTGCAGATGCTAACCCAGATATCCACTTTGACTACTTAAAAGATAATGATTACAACTGGGTAGGAACACAAGCTGTTAAAGATGGTGTATATAATCCATCAACACAAGTAATTACTTTAACAGGTAAGGTTGATCCAAATGTTAAATCATTGGTGGTATTAGGAGATAGTTACAATGAAGATGATCCTGTAAATAAGGTTAACTTAAATAGTGATGGAACATTTAGTTTCCAATTCCATACAGCACCAACTTCACAAAGACCTGTTGCTTACATCTATACAAAAGATGATGGTTCAACAACTAGAGGTACAATGGAGTTAATCTTAGATACAGTTCTTCCAACACTTAGCTTAAATAATGTGGCTAATTTACAATTAGATAGCAATGGTGATTACCAAGTCTACACTAATAATAAAGACTTTAGTGTATCTGGAGAAGCTACTGATAATTTGGACGGATATCGTTTCTTCTTCAATGGAGATAATGATTATCGTGAATTCCACAATTCTGGTGTGAACTTTGTTACTGAAGCACATCAAGATGGAAGTACAGTAACTAATCCATATCCAGCATATAAGTTTAGCAAGACATTTAACTTAGCTGATGCAACTGGAGAAACAACACGCGTATATACATTGAGTGTAGTTGACTTGACAGGTAATACTGTAACTAGGAAGTTCTATGTTCACTATCAACCAGCTAGTGATACAGTTAAGACTGTAACAACTGATAAAGATGGTGCAACTAAAGTTCTAGTAGATTACAATAACAATACACTACAAGTAAAAGATAGTACTGGTAATTGGATAAATGCTACTGGAGTCGAAACTGCTAAGAATTACCGAGTAGTTAATGAATACGGTAATGTAGTATTGCTACTAAATGTTCTTGCAGATAAAGAACAAGACAATAATAAAGTACAAGTTAATGAAGTTACAAATAATAAAGTAGAACAAACAGTAGTAACTAAGACTGTTTCAAATAAATCTGTAGCTAAAGTGGGCAAAAAAGTTGCAGAACCAGTAAAAGTATTACCACAAACTGGTGAAAATAATAGTAAATCTACTTCTGTTCTAGGTGCGGTCTTAGCCTCAATCGCAGGATTCTTGGGTGCATTAGGCTTAAGACGTGTTAAAAAAGATTAATAAGTAATAACGAAGTGTCATTTGAGATATGAGTGAATCTCAATGACACTTTTTTGTGTGGGAAAATTTCTTGAGCGATATATTTGATAAAATGTTAAAAGTTAAATAAAATAATGTTGTACATAACTCTATGGAAAGAAGATGATATCATGGCAGAAGAATTACCAAGCTACAAGACAGAATTAATTTCAATCGAAAATTTGGAAAAAGACTACTATGAAATAAAGATTAAAAAACCTAATGATATGAATTGGGTGGCAGGTCAATACATGAGACTAGGCTTACCTACTAAAGAAATTACAGAAAAGAAAAAGTTACGTGCATTATCATTTGCTTCCTTACCTGAAGATGATGTAATCTTGCTAGGTACAAGAACAGGTAAAGAAATCAGTAACTTTAAACAAAATCTTTTAACTGTACAACCAGGTGAAGAAGTAGAAGTTAAGGGTCCATTGGGCCAATTTACACTTCCTGAAGACGGAAATCAAACTTTAGTATTTTTTGCTGGTGGGGTAGGTGTTACACCTATTAGAGCATTACTTGAAAAACTAGCTAAAGATAAGAGTGAACGTACGATTAAATTTGTATATTCATCTTTGGATTATTATTTCTACAAGGAAGACTTTGCTGAATTTAAGAAATCATTACCAAATGCAGAATTTATTTTTGTTCGCGATGAAAATGATGTAGATAGAGAATTAACAAAGTTGACAAGCGAACTAGCTAATGATGCGTTATATTATGTATCTTCTTCAGAAAAGATTGTAGAAGCTGTAAGTCAATCGTTACAAGATAAGGGAATTGATGCTGAAAACATTAAGCACGATATCTTATACGGATACTAAAATTATATAGATACGCAAAAATCTCTAAATATACAATGTGTATACTTAGAGATTTTTTCTATATTTTTTTAGAAATTGGTAATTTAATGATGATTTGGCGTAAATCCCCTTACTTTAGTGAGGGGATGGATAGCCTAAGCTTAGGACTAGTAGAGTCCTATTTTTTGTATGCATTATATTTTTGGTCGTTAATATATCTTTCAACAACATCTTTACTCATATTACCTAGAGAGCCTAGATAGTAGCTAGAAGACCATAAATGACCGCCCCAATATTGTTTTTGTCTAATTTCTGGATGTGTTTGTAAGAATAAAAATGCACTTCTGCCTTTTAGTGCTTTGATTACGTCTACTGCTGATTTTCTCGGTGGAAATGAGAT